>Ga0074195_1001884_pt1 | contig 26423 bp, 17 predicted proteins | sample EPASupsiteHSE623_FD_64525 | JGI IMG/M metagenome (GOLD analysis project Ga0074195, IMG submission 64525) | Bioremediated contaminated groundwater from EPA Superfund site, New Mexico - Sample HSE6-23 | ecosystem: Environmental > Aquatic > Deep subsurface > Groundwater > Contaminated ... | reverse complement strand
AGATTTGCCGGCATCGTTCGACCGCGGAGGGGCCAATTACAGCCTGACGGTGAAAAAAGTCTATCCGGAAGTTCGCGAAGGACAGTTTGAGATCGATATCGTGTTTAATGAGGAGAAGCCCGAGAATATCCGTACCGGGCAAACCTATCATCTTAAGCTGGAACTGGGAGAGTCGGGAAAAGCAGTCCTGCTCCCGCGCGGAGGATTTTTCCAGAGCACCGGCGGACAATGGGTCTTTGTACTGAACGAAAGCGGAACCGAAGCCGTTAAGCGAAGCATCCGCATCGGTAAGCAAAACCCGCAATACTATGAAGTACTCGAGGGGTTAAATCCAGGCGAAAAAGTCATCACTTCCGGCTATGAGCTGTTCGGGAATAATGACAAACTCATCTTGCGATGAGGGTAGAAAGGTGGCAGGGTAACAAGGTTGCAGGGTTTCATGGTAACATCGCGGAAACAGCATTTTTGAAAACTAAACCTTTCTGCCATGATTCAGAAAATGATTACTTACAGAGAAAATATAAAGGTCAGGCAAAGCAAGGCGTAATACCTTGTTACCCTGGAACCTTGTTACCTTGTAACCAAAAAACATATTAGACAACATGATACGAACAGTCAATCTAACCAAAGTCTTCCGCACGGAAGAGATCGAAACCAGTGCGTTGAATCAGGTCAGCCTTCATATACAGAAGGGCGAATTTGTGGCCATTATGGGTCCGTCGGGTTGCGGAAAGTCAACCCTGCTCAACATCATCGGCTTGCTGGACAATCCTTCCGGCGGGGAGTATTATTTCGACGGGAAAGAAGTCGGAGGACTGAAAGAACGGCACCGTACCCAGCTTCGGAAGGGAAATATCGGCTTCGTTTTTCAGAGCTTTAATCTGATCGATGAGCTGAATGTCTATGAAAACGTTGAGCTTCCGCTCATCTACCTGAAACTGAAGGCCCGCGAGCGAAAGGAAATGGTCGAAAAGGTGCTGGAACGGATGAAAATCAGTCACCGCCGCAAGCATTTCCCGCAGCAATTATCAGGCGGACAGCAACAGCGTGTGGCCATTGCCCGCGCTGTGGTGGCCAATCCCAAGCTGATCCTGGCCGATGAACCTACCGGTAACCTCGATTCAAAGAACGGGCTGGAGGTGATGAACCTGCTTACCGAGCTGAACCGGGAGGGAACCACCATTGTCATGGTGACCCACTCGCTGCACGACTCTGAATTCGCCCACCGCATTGTCAACCTCTTCGATGGTCAGATCATCACCGAAGAGCTGAAAAGGCAAATGGGTGAGATCCTGATCTGATAAAACAGTGCTTGAAATGAAGAACCTTCGCTTCACATTCAGGATGTTACGGAAAAATCCGCTTCTGATTTTTGTGGGTTTACCCGGTCTGGCCCTCGGTCTGGCAGCCGTTTTGCTGCTGATGGTTTATCTGCGGCATGAACTCAGCTTTGATCAGCATTTTGAGACCAAAGACCGGGTGTTGAGGCTGTATATGAAAATGACCGAACAAAACCAAACCCAGGTTTACGGAATTTGCACCAGGGAAGCCTACACGGAAATCCCGTCAAAGATACCCGAAGTGGAAGCGGCTACCCAGATCTATCGCGGATGGGAGGTAAATGTTAAAAGTGGTGAGAATCTGTTTCCTTCCCTGAATCTGATGTATGCCGATCCCGAATTTTTTAAGGTCTTTGGAATTAACTTGCTTGAAAAAAACGAGGGCGTTGCCCTAACCGGAAAAAATAAGCTGGTGCTGACCAGTTCTGCGGCCCAAAAGATTTTTAACCGGACTGACTGTGTGGGAGAGGTTGTTAGCTTGTCGGAAAGGGAGTTTATTGTAAGCGGAGTTATGGAGGACCTTCCGGAAACCACTCATTTTAAGTTTGATTTGCTGGCATCCATGGAAACCGTGAATCCGGAAAAATTCGGCGGACTTGAATTTTTTACTTATTTCCTGATCCGGAAAAAGGCGGATGTCGGAGACGCCGGTAAGCAAATCGCTGCCTTGAATGATGAAATGATGAAGCCCTGGGGCGAAGATTATGATCTGCAAACGGAGTCAGGGACGGAACTGCTCAGAAGCCTGCATCTTCATTCGATCGTTGACTTTGATCTTTCTTCCAAAGCAAATTTCACTCAAATCCTAAGTGTAGCGGGAATTGCCACCTTTATTCTGTTAATTGCGCTGGTCAATTACATCAATCTTTATTTGCTGCACGGGGAGAAACGCATTGCCGAAATAGCCTCCCGGAAATCTCTGGGGGCGGGCCGCCGCGAGATGGCTCGTCTGTTCTACACGGAAACAGGACTGATCGGATTGGTGGCTTTTCTGCTGGCGCTTTTGCTTGTCCGGATAGCACAGCCCTATTTTTCCGGATTAATGCAAAGTCCGGTTAATGTTTCGGATCTCTACAACCCTTCGGGACTTCTCCTGATCGTTGGTTTTCTGGCTTTTCTGATCCTGGTTTCGGGTGCCTATCCCAGTTTTTACCTTTCACGGATCAATCTGGTGAGCGGACTAAAAGGGAAAAGTGATCAGGTAAACCGCAAACAAAGTTTTTCCAGGGCAACCGTTTTGGTCCAGTTTTCGGTAACGATATTCCTGATCAGTTCGATGGTCATCATTCATTCACAGGTAAACTATCTGGAAAATTTGCCATTGGGATTTTCGCCGCAGCGGGTAGTAGGTATTGATGGTTTAAATCCGAAGGCCCAGGAAAAATTTGAAAGCATTCAGCATGATTTATCCCAGTTGCCTTTTATCGAAAACATTGGATTTTCGTGGCATCATATGGGAGGTGGAAGCAGCGGACAGGGGATCAGGAAATTTGGAGATCCAGGGAATTATTTGGCGGTGAATGAATACCGCGTCCAGGCCGGTTTTTGTGAAACAATGAAGCTTCAACTGATCGACGGCCGTCTTTTCAGGCGTGAAGGTGACCGGCAAGCAGTAGTTCTGAATGAGGCTGCAGCCAAGCTTTTAGGACTGGGTCGTCCGGTGGGTTCGTTGCTGGAAATGCATGGAGAACAGTTGGAAGTGATCGGCCTGGTTAAAGACTTTTGCTATGAGGCCCGTCCGGGAGAACTCATTGCTCCCATGGTGCTGTCCGGTGCCGGCGACAGGGCGCAGGTGCTTTACATGCGCATCTATGGAGATTTTAATCCTGAGCGGCAAAGACAGGTGGCATCTGTTTTAAATAAGTACGATCCTGACTTCATATTTCGTCATTTTCTCTTAACCAATACCTTCCTGTCTAAGTTCGACAATGAACAACGGATGGTAAAAATGGTTTCTGCCGGGACCTTTTTGGCAATCGTGATCAGTTTCATCGGATTAATGGCCCTGTCTGTTATGAATGTGAGCCGTCGTACAAAAGAGATTGGCATCCGCAAAGTTGCAGGCAGCTCGGTTGCCGGGGTCATGACAGCGCTGTTGCGCCAAACAGTTATTCTGGTCGTCATCTCCTGCCTGATCGCGTCGGCGGCAGGCTACCTGGTAATGCAGCGGTGGTTGAGCCATTACATGGAGCGGATCCATTTGCATCCGGGCTATTTCCTGCTCAGCGGGCTTGTGGCCCTGGTCATTGCGCTGCTTGCAGTAAGCTGGCAAAGCTGGAAAGCCGCCACCCGGAACCCGGTGGAAGCGTTGAGGTACGAATAACTAAAACAGAAAACGATGATATTTTTTAATATTAAACTGGCTGTCCGGAATCTTTTAAAGAATAAACTGTATTCCTCCCTGATCATCGGAGGATTTTCAATTGGCTTTGCTGCCTGCATCCTCATTGGACTCTTTTATGATTCTGAACATCATGTAAATAGAGATTTTGCGCATTATAAACAAATATACAGGCTTTATGACCAGGCCGGTAACTCCTTCAACCTGGATTATAAATTATACCCTGTTTTGGCAGAAAACTACCCGGAGCTCGAAAGTGTCTGTCCGGTGGCTTACGTAAACAAAATTGAGTTCTCGGTAAAAGATGAACAAATGCATACCGATGCCCGGATCAGGGACCTGATCAGTACCAATAACAATTTCTTTGACTTCTTTGAACCCGAAGTCATTGCGTCCTTAGCTGATACTCCGTTCTCAGGAAACGAATCGGCAATCATAACGGAGTCTTTGGCCGGGAGGTTGTATGGCGATAAGAATCCGCTTGGCCGGGTGATCAACATCCATAATATTTTTACCGCGACGATTACCGCCGTTATCCGCGACTTACCCAAAAACTCAAGCTTCAACGCGGAGCTGATGCTGAACAGCGACAATGAGAAATTCCGGTTCTTTCAGGCCTGTGATAACGGGGTATGCCGGTACCTGACCAATCAATTTTTGCTTTTACGAGAGGATGTCGATCCTGAAGTGTTTGCCGGCAAGCTTGATCAGACAATCAATGCATACGGGCTTGGGGTGAAAGAGCCGGCCCTTCAGAATCTTGCTGATATCTACCTGTCGCCGCTGCAACAGGACGATCTGCACCGGAAAGGGAACAGTAAAATGCTGATGATCTTTCTTTTTATCGCTTTTCTGATCCTGATTCTTTCGAGTATCAATTATTTCAATTACACGATCTCGGCTCAGTATGCCAAACTCAGGGAAACAGGGATAAACCGGACAGTAGGGGCCGGCCGGCTTCAACTGGCTTCCTCTTCTGTGGCCGAAGTTGCCATTGGCATTATGATTTCCGTGGTCATTTCAATCGTGCTTGCACTTTTATTCCTGCCCTATTCCCGGGTTTTATTTGGCAAAGATATTTATTTGGGAAGCGGGAGCCTGATCCGGCTATCTCCCTTGTTTGCCGGGATCGTTTTAATGGTCATCCTGGTAAACAGTGTGGCTCCGCTCTGGATGCTTTTCCGTTTTCAGATTACTGATTTCCTCTCCGGATTAAACAAGCGAAAAGGAAAACAGACAGGCAAACAAGCGATGTTAACCTTTCAACTCGCCGTTTCCATTGCATTGATCGCAGTCATGCTGGTTGTCTTCAAACAACTGGATTTTATAAAGAACTATGATTTGGGATTTAATAAGGAGATGCTGGTCAGGATTGACCTTCCTTTCAATAATCCGAATCTGGAAACGCTGAAACAGGAAACAGGAAATCTTTCTTTCGTAAAAAACAGTACGTTGAGTTTTGGATGCCCCGGAATGATAAACAGCACCATGGGAAGCAACACCGGCGAGAACAGCTTTACGCTGGATTGCATCAATATTGGAGAGGATTATCTGGAAACGATGGGCATTGAATTGCTGAAAGGCCGGCAATTACTGGAGGGTGACCGGGGTAAGGCCTGCCTGTTGAATGAAGAGGCGGTCAGACAGTTCGGCTGGGAGGATCCTGACGGGAAGAGATTTAACAATGGCATAGAAGGTGGTTATCAGGTAGCCGGAGTTGTCAGGGATTTTCATGTCAAATCCCTGCACGATAAAGTCGCTCCGACAGCCTTAATCTATGATACTAAAAAGGGACAATACAATGTGCTGACAATCCGGCTTTCGCCGGGAGTAACCGGAAAACAGATGGAACAGATCCGGCAGATCTGGAGGAAAGCCATTCCCGACGAAACCATGAACTTCACTTTTTATGATGACCAGTTCCAGGCTATGTACGAGAAAGAGATCAGGCTGGTAAAATCGGTTACGTTCTTTTCCATTATCGCCATCGCTCTGACCTGTATGGGGCTTCTCGGACAAATCTACATGATCTCACTGAGCCGGGTGAAAGAGATCGGCATTCGAAAGGTGAACGGGGCCAGGATCTTTGAAATCCTGTCGATGCTGAATAAGGACTTCATCAGGTGGATCATTATTGCCTTTGTAATTGCTATCCCAATCGCCTGGTACACCATGAATAAGTGGCTCGAAAATTTTGCATACAAAACCAGCCTAAGCTGGTGGATCTTTGCCCTGGCCGGCCTGCTGGCATTGGGAATTGCATTGCTGACGGTTAGTTGGCAGAGTTGGAAAGCAGCAACAAGAAATCCGGTAGAAGCGTTGAGGTATGAATAAAGTCCCGAATCAGAATCAGGTTGGTATGATTATCGGAAAGCTTGCGCTTCATGACTGAAAATATCCGGCGTACAAGATTGAAGAGGAGAAGATACAGCAGGTAATCCGGTTTAAATTATTACTATAATTTAAACCGGATTATTCCGATAATTTGGCTTGTATTATTCCGATAATTTGAATAATTTTATATGTATAATTTGGATCGGGATCAATGAGTCCATTAATCTTCTTTAAGACATATCAGATGGCACTAACCTATGGATTGTACCCAAACAAGCTGCAAAAGGAAGCACATGTTTTCCGGGCGCTCATCAGGAAACGGCAGAAATATACGCTCGATGAAGTCGTTGCACGTGTGGTCAGGAGGAGTCCCGCTTTGACGGTTGCAGCTGTAAGGGGGACCCTCGACCTGTTTATGGAAGAGGTTTCCGACATCCTGGAGAACGGAGACTCGGTCACTACTCCCCTGTTTAAAGCTCAATGCAGTATTTCCGGTAAGTTCACGGATGCGAACGATTATTTTCAAACGAACCGGCACGAGGTGAAGGTAAACCTGAAACCGGGTAACTTGTTGAATAAAATGGCGGAACGGGTGAGACCGCATAAGGTTGAAAGCCATCTTCCCTGTCCGTTGATAGAATCGGTTACAGACATGAGTTCCGGTGAGGTCAATGCTGTACTGACACCAGGCGGGCCCGCCGTGATCAAAGGAATCAGGCTGAAGTTTGATGCCGATGACCCGGAGCAGGGCGTTTTTCTTCAAAACGGGAACCGGCAGCTTTTCCGTGTCAACAGCGTTTTGCGTAATGTCTTTTCTCAAATTGTATTGATGGTTCCCACGGATCTTTCACCGGGAGCATACCAGCTGATCGTGAAAAGTAAGCTGAACGCCCAACAGCTCAGGACAGGCGAGCTCAGCCATTTGCTGGCGGTCGGTTGAAGAAATTAGCTAAAGCGCTGTCTCGTTGATCAGCGTACCTGACTTTTTCGGGTATCTTCGGGTAATGACTAATTAAGTACTAAGCAATAATTGTTGTCGTATTTCTGTCTTCTAATAAACGATAAGAGAAGTGATAACAAAAATAATAAACAGGTCCGTGACCTTACTTACCTGGAAAGCCGCCACCAGAAATCCGGCAGAGGCTTTACAGTATGAGTAAATCATAGCTCATACAACCGGGGCTTTGGTGCAGGTCCCCCGGGTACAACAGGTTTATTCCTTCAGCTTTTTGGAGTATTTCATTTCCAGGATGAAGGCCACCAACAATCCGATGCCACCAAAAAGAAGGACCGATGCGCCATAGACAACGCCAATGGTGTCTTGCATATGCCAATTGTCATTCATTCTTGCCATTTGGTTTAGACCTAACGACTCTGTGAGCGTGAATCCGATCAGAAGTCCCAGTCCGACGCCAAGCAGCAGGCAGGCAATTTTGAGCGTTCCAAATACCGGCAGCTTTTTTTCAGGAAAGCTGAATTTGTTTTGGATCATGGAGGCATCGAAGGTTGAGCCGATCTTTTCGATCATGGTGAGTCGTTCCTTACGGCATACAAACAATTCGAACAATTTATAAATACCCAGTGTGACCATTCCGACAACGAGTGGAATTGAAATAAAGTCCATCATAATTGTAATTTTTAAATCTTTAAATTTGATCTTTTGTGATGTTGGACGCCGGGTGTTGAAATTGGTTACATCCGGGAAAAACGACTAATGAAATGAGCGGTTATAAACTTGAATTGATTACGGTTATGCGGACGCTGTAACCAATATAAACAGACTGCGTCAAAGCCAGTATAATGGAACACCTGAATGAAACAGACCTGATTAGAAGTGTTCTGGACGGGGAGCCAAGGGCTTTTCCGGTCCTGATAAACCGCTATCAGCGTCCGGTTCATTCATTGATCCGGCAAATTATTCCAGTGAGCGAAGATGCTGAGGAGTTGACACAGGATGTATTTGTCAAAGCGTTTACCAAGCTGAATTCGTTTCGGGGTGGTTCCAGCTTGTCAACCTGGCTGTACCGTATTGCATACAATACAGCCATTTCATTCACCCGTAAAAGGAAGCTGCGATATCCCGATTTTGAGGATAAGATACTGAATAATATTCCCGATGAAACAGTCGACGAACTACTGGACCGGGAAAGCGATGAGGAACTGATGAGACGCATGGAGGCCGCTGTAGAACGACTAAGTCCGGAAGATAAGGCACTGATTTCGCTTTATTATACACAGGACAAATCGGTCAGCGAGGTTGCGGCCATTACGGCTCTGACACCCGAGAATGTGAAGATAAAATTATTCCGGGCTCGGAAAAAGATTGTATTTTTGATCAATAATGACAAGCATGAATAAAGATAAGGCACTGATAAAAACCCTGAACCGGCGATCGGATGAGCTGTCGGGCGGCTTTGAAGAAAGGCTGATGAGCCGGATTGTTCTGGAGGCGGAAAAGAAAAGCCGGCGGGATTATTTGCTGAGCCTGCTGCTGGTGGGCGTTGTTTCTCTTGCGATGATTGCCGGAGCAGTTTTTGTGTTTGTTTATTTCTTTTCATTCGATATTCGCGACCTCTTTTCCGGCATCCGGATCCGCTTCGAATACAACTCGTTATACACCTACTGCTTTTATATTGCTTTTCTGATTTTGGTTTTGCTCGGACTGGACTATAAATTCAGGAAAATCATGAAAAAAACGAGCTCCGAGTGATTGCGCGGAGCCTGAGTGATTGCGGGGAAGAAATTCGTTGTGCGGGCATCCTCCCGTAAAACAAGAGCTGACCGAAAATGGTTATAGATCATGAAAAAGGAAGTCAGCAATGGATTTATTCAGCTCGTTGATCGATGAAAAGGCCAATCTTTTGCCGCGCGATGGCGTGGTTAATTACTTCGGTATCGTGCTGCCGAAGCCGCAGGCCGATTATTATTTTGAAAGGCTGATGTCGGCAATCGCGTGGAAAAGCGACGAGGTCATCATCCTTGGGAAACATATCGTTACGCAGCGAAAAGTGGCCTGGTATGCCGATCGCGAATACACATACACCTACTCCAATACCACCCGCCGGGCTTTGATCTGGACAAAGGAATTGCTGGAATTGAAAGCCCTTGTTGAGGATAAGTTGGGAGAAAAATTTAATTCATGTTTGCTGAATCTTTATCATTCTGGTGAAGAAGGCGTTTCCTGGCACAGCGACGGCGAAAAGTACCTGAAGCGTGAGGGAGCCATCGCTTCGCTAAGTTTTGGTGCCGCGCGCAGATTCTGTTTTAAGCATAAGCGAACCAAAGAAAAGGTTGAGCAGGTACTCGACCATGGAAGTTTGCTGGTCATGAAAGGCCAAACGCAGCTGAACTGGCTGCACAGCCTGCCCAAATCAAAGAAAATCCATACTCCGCGCATCAACCTGACCTTTCGGATCATCGAGGAACAGGAACAATGGAATAAATGATCAACATATGTGGCAGGGCAGCCGGAAACCATAACTCCCGGGAAAGGTTATGCTCGTATTTCTTTAAGCCAGGCGATGTAACTGTTCAATATTTTTACAATAACTGTCACAGTATTTTACACTGGGACACATGATGGAATTTTATGTCTTTGATTGTCAGTTCAATATACATTGGGCATAAAAGCTGATAGATTCCAGTGAAAAGGTGTGAGCGAAATTAAAGGGTTGCTCATTCAGCTTTTAATCGTCAGCCGGCAAAGCCGGCGGGGGCTGCTGCAAGGAGTCCGGCGGAGACCTTGTGTTATGAATCGATAAACTGAAATATAATTTGTCATGCTGTCTGCTCTCTGGAAAATATCTGTCAGGAACATCCTGAAACATAAGGGATACTCATCAATAAATATCATCGGGCTCGCTCTGGGTTTTTCGGCATTCATCCTGATTGGCTTGTTTGTGCAATATGAGCTGAGCTGGGACAAATCGAATGTAAATTATGACCGGATATACCGCATTCAGCGTCACTACGCCAAAACGTTGTATGCGATGGACGGGAACGATATTTCGCCTCATTCCCGCCCCATTACAGCTCAATTGCTTGAAAGACGATTCCCCGAGTTCGAGAAAATAACCGTGATCCGTGAAAACAGGGGAAAATTTCTTTCGGCAGTTGCCGACCGCCAAATCTATGACGAGAAAGGTTTTTATGCCGACAGTTGTTTTTTCGATGTATTCACCTTTCACTTTCTGGAAGGAACGCAAACCGGCGCACTGAATGAGCCATTCAGCATCGTTTTGTCAAAAACAATGGCTGACAAATTGTTTCCGGGAGAGCGCGCAATGGGTGAAACGGTTACGCTCGAAAAGAAATTCGATTTTAAGGTAACCGGTGTCTACGATGATCTGCCTAAAAATTCTACGATAGAGCCTTCCTATCTGGTGTCGTTTGCATCGTTGGTGAAATTGGCCGGAATAACACGCAGTGATATGTGGGCGGGCGACTGCATGAACTTTGCCCTCCTGAAGCCCGGTGTGGATGTAACAAACCTGGAAGCGAAGATCAAAAATGTGTTTTCAGGCTTTAAAGGCATTGAATATGAGGAGCTCCAGTTGTGCCCGATGAAAAAGCTGTACCTGGGCTTCAATGGCGAAGACGATTACGTAGTGGTGCTGGTTTTGTACGGTGCGATCGGGATTTTCATCCTGTTGATGTCTTCTTTCAACTACATTAATCTGACCACGGCAAATGCCGCGACCCGTGGGCGGGAAGTCGCCGTGAAAAAAGCCAGTGGGAGCAATCGTTTTACCTTGGTGGTGCAGTTTTTGGGAGAGACGGTGATGATTTCGCTGCTGGCAGTTGTCTTGGCCATTGTTCTGGTTAAAGCGTTCCTGCCTGTTTTTGCTTACATAGCTGAGAAAGACCTTGTTCTGAATCTGAGCCGCAACTGGAAGTTTATTGGCCTGACGCTGATGATTTCGCTGGGAGTCGGCGTTTTATCGGGCATCTATCCTGCCTTGTTTCTTTCGTCCCATAAAATTGCTTCCCTCTTTAAAGGAGAATTTTTTGGAAGAGGGCGCGAGCGGTTCAGTCTGAAAAGAGCATTGGTGATCTTTCAGTTTGCCATTTCGGTGTTTCTCATCCTGATTACCCTGTCTTTCTCATTTCAAATTCGTTATTTATCCGGCAAAGACCTGGGTTTTGATAAAGAGAGCATGTTATATACCCGCATGGAGGTATCGGAAGGGGGTGTTACGTTTGACCAGTTGCGCGACCGGCTCATGAGATATCCTGCAATTCTTGATGCTTCCATGTCGGAACACATCCCCTTTATCAGTTATGGAGGTGGAATGACTAACTGGGAGGGAGGAAATCCGGACGAAAAGATCAGTTGCCGGTTTAACCGGATCAATTATGACTTTATCAGAAACATGAATATTCAGCTCGTTGCCGGCCGCGATTTTTCGCGGCAGTTCCCGGGCGACATGGGAAAGGGATGTCTGATCAACGAGACGGCTGCCAGATGCTTTGGCTGGGATAATCCCGTTGGGATGAGGCTCAATAACAACCGGCTGACAGTAGTCGGTGTTGTGAAAGACTTTGTTTATAAAGATCTTCATAACGGTATTGAACCTGCAGTTATGATTTTAGCACCGGAAGAGATTTTGGGGAACCGGACTTTTGCCTTTCGGGTCGACCCCTCCAGGCTCGGGGAAGCCAAAACTATTCTGACCCGTGAGTTCGAAAATACCTTTCCGAACGATCCCTTCGAATTCAATTACCTGTCTGTCGCTTTTGACAATGAGAATTCATTTAAGATCTATCACTCGGTGAACCGGACGTTGTTGTTTTTCACGATATTGAACGTCTTTCTGGCCATGATGGGTTTACTGGGACTGGTTTGGTTTACCGTGATCCGCCGTACAAAAGAGATCGGTGTGCGTAAGATCAACGGCAGCAGTTCCCTGAATATTTTCTGCCTGTTAAGCCGCGAGTACTTTATTTTGCTGTTTTTCGCCCTGCTGATTGCGTTCCCGGCTTCGTGGTGGGCCTACGAGCAGATACCCGGAGCAAATAAATGGCATGTTCAACCCTGGATCTTTTTGATTGGCGCAGGGGTTATCGTCATTATTATCCTGATGACGACCAGTTATCAGACCCTGAAAGCCGCCACCAGAAACCCTGTGGAGGCCTTGAGGTATGAGTAATGATTTTAGCGCACATTACTTCTTTCCCTTTATTTAACGCCGCATTTTAACGCCAAAAATATGATTGAGGAATTTGGGCCTATAGCAGCAGGTATTCGTCGCTGTGTCGGCAGCTGGGAAAACCGGTTCCTGCAATTGCCCGGCGATGTGATCACTGAGCGTCGAAACAGTCAGCAGCGAAATATCAAACAGCTAGTTGGGCACATGATCGACTCGGCATCAAACAACACCCGCCGGATGGTCCGTTTCCATTGCCGGTCGGTTCCGTTCCGGTTTCCCAATTATGCAAGCGTAGGTAATAATGATCAGTGGATTGCTATTCAGAATTACCAGGAAGCAGACTGGCAAAATCTGGTGATGGACTGGAAATATGCCAATCTGCATGTTGCGCATGTCATTACCAGGATCAGCGAAGAAGAACTGAAGCATCAATGGATTTTCGGTACTGAAGAGCTGGTCTCCTTAAAGGATATGGTTACCGATTATCTGCTGCATCTTCACCTTCACCTCGATGAAATTGAAGACTTGCTGAGCCAGCAGTAAAAGTTGAAAGATTGGCAGACAGCCTTGGCAGCGCCCAAAAACCCGACGAACCGGACAGCCTTCCAATCGGATATTCTGTGTAAGAAAGTCTGCAGAATTGATTAAGAAGATCAACTTCGGAGACTTCTGCCCAATTTTTTAACAGGAGGTGTTAAAAATTCATACACGTCTTGTTTGATATTCATTTTAATGTAGGTACAAAACAGATTGTTACATCTTTGGTATGAAATCTGGGTTGTGTTTTTCAACTCTTTCGGTATAGATAATTCGCAGGTGCTGGGCTGATTATCAGAAAGAATAAAATTTAACGCAACATCGGTATGAACGTATTCAAGTTAGCGGTCCGCAGATTGTTTCAAAAAGGGGAGCATACGCCAACCCGCATCATCTCATTGGCAGCCGGACTGGCCTTCGGTATTTTGCTTTTATCGGAGGTCTTTTATTATTATAGTTTCGACAGCTTTTACCCGGATGCAGATCGTATTTATGTGGTTTATGAAAATTTCAAAATGGATAAGTCGGCAAAAGAGCCCGACAGTTATCATTTTGTCAGCGGAGCCATAGCTCCCGGTCTAAAAGCCGAAGTTCCCGGTGTCGAAGCAGCTACCCGACTGAATTCACTTGGTACTTCCGTATTTTATACCGACGACAGGAAGAGCTACGAAGCTGAATTTACCCTGGCCGACGAACACCTTTTTGACGTACTTCCCCGGCCGATGATCAGCGGAAATCCGAGAGAGATACTGAAAGCGCCCATGAGCTGTATGGTATCCGACGAAATTGCAGCGGAAATGGGTGGTGATGTGACCGGGAAAATGATCGAACTGAAGGAGTATCCCGGCAGGAAAATCACCATATCCGGCATATTTAAAGCATTACCTGAAAATAACAATTACAAGTACGATGTTCTGATCTCGATGGTTTCAACCGGTCAGTTTACCTGGGATGGAACCAATAACTGGCTTGGTAACGACCGTTACTATGCCTGCGTGAAGCTGGCACGTGGCGTTGATCCCGAAAGCCTGATGCCGGCCGTCCGGAAAATGCAGGAAAAGCATCAGGATATTATTAAACTGGAACAGATACAACAGGGCATGGTTTTGAAGTATTCCTTTAACCCCATTCAGAAAATTCATGCCGCGGATTTGAAAGACATGATATTGATCCTCAGTTTGATTGCCTTTGCTGTTTTGTTCGTTTCGCTTATGAATTACATCCTGCTGACCTTAAGCGCCCTGGTAAACCGCGCCAGGTCGTCGGCTGTACACCGGTGTTGCGGAGCCCAGTCAGGTGATCTGCGACAGTTGATCTTCTCCGAAACCTCACTGTTGTTCCTGATCTCGTTGCTGGGCGCTTTCCTGATCATTCTGGCTTTAACGCCGCTGGCCGAAGCTCAGACCGGACATCGCCTTTCTTCGGTTTTGAATCCTCATGTCATCTGGCCTTTGCTGGGCCTGTTGGTTTTCCTGGTGCTGCTCATCAGTTATCTGCCCGGCCGGTTTTTCTCACGTATACCGGTGGCTGCAGCCTTTCGCAATTACCGGCAAAAAGGCAACCGGTGGAAGCTGGCGCTTCTTTCGTTCCAGTTTATCGGCGCTTCTTTTATTCTTACCGTATTGGTCATTGTAACGCTCCAATACAACCGGATGAAGAACGCCGACCATGGTTACCGGACCGAGGGCGTGTATTATGGCTCGACCAGCGGGATGGACGGGAATAAAATTTCAACGGTATTGAATGAACTCAGGTCTTTGCCTGAAGTGGAAATGGTTGGTCTCGGATGCGGTGTGCCGACCGACGGGGCGTCAGGAAACAACGTGCTCTCACCCGACAGGGAAAAGGAGCTGTTTAATGTAGCCGATTTTTATTGGGTGGATGAGAATTATATTTCGATCCTCAAAATTCCGGTAACGGAAGGACAGAATTTTTCACCCGCGACATCGGTCGCCAACGACATACTCATCAGCCATAAGGGATCTGAAATGCTAAAGATGAACAACCGGTGGACCGATGGAACAACAGGGAAGCAGGTTGAGATAACAGAACACAATGAAAGCGCATCGACGATACGCGGGATCTTCCCCGATTTCATCATTGGTTCCATGTCCGGTCCCGACATCCGGCCGTCTGTCTTTTTCTATATGCCCCAGGAAAAATTTGAACAAACAAAGGTTAATGATCCGACCTTTTCGTTTATTATCCTGGTGAAAACTCACAAAGGAGCGCAGGCAGGCTTCCTGAAAAAAATGACAGCTGTTCTTAATCTGGCTTTGCCGCATCAGGATGCCATAGTAAAAAATCTGGCAGATGAACAGCAAAAGGTTTACTTATCGGAAAGGGGATTTCGTAATGCGATGATGGCGGGTAATTTTGTTATTCTGCTGATTACGGGCATAGGTTTGTTGGGATATACGGCCAATGAAGCGACCCGTCGCAGGAAGGAACTGGCCATCCGCAGGATCAGCGGCGCAAACTTTCAGGACATCCTCCGGATGTTTGTCATGGATCTGGAGTATGTTGCTGTGCCGGCGGTACTTGCCGGATTAGCGGCAGCATGGTTTATTGCAGGAAAATGGATGCAGAATTTCGCCTCGAAAATAGCACTCAACTGGGTGATATTTGCGTTGTGCAGCCTGTTTATCCTGCTGCTGATCGCACTGATTGCTGCCGCGAACTACACAAGGATTGCCAACCGCAACCCTGTTGAAGCATTGAGATACGAATAACATCAGTTTAAAATTAATGATTATCCTATCCGTTAAATTCAGTTTAGCATCATAAGGAACAGCTATGTGTCATTTTTAAACGATCTTGTGGTATGGTAATACAGTATTTCAAAATCATCATGCGGGACTTGGTTAAGCGAAAGAGTTTCAGTCTGATCAACATAGCAGGTATTGCTTTGGGATTTACAGTTTGTATCCTGACCTTGCTGTATGTTTATACAGAACTCAATTTTGACAGGCATATTCCTGATGTTGAAAATAAATACCGGATCATATGGGGCACACCCGACGATATGAATGCGATTTTACCATATCCTTTCATGGAAAAACTGGAGCCTCAGCTTCCGAAAAAGGCAAAAATGTGTGTGGTTAGCTCAGTAACCAATCAATATCTTTCATGCGATAAGAATGATTATAAGGTCGATCATGTTTTGTTTTCCGATCCCGGCTTTCCGTCTATATTTGGTCTGTCACTGCTCCAGGGTGATACCGCTAATGTGCTGAATGCGCCGCTTCAGATACTTCTGTCGGAAAAGGTGGCAAAAAAGCTGTTCGGGGACCGGAGCCCTGTAAACCAGATTGTTCGTCTCTGGATGAAGGATCTTACCGTAACGGGGGTATTCCGCGACTTGCCGGGAACTTCAAGCCAGGAAACTGATGCGGTGATCTCAGTTTCTTCATTTAAGGTTCTATCCCCGGGAAACCTGACCAGTTGGGGAAATAAATCGTATGACTATTATTTATCGCTTCCTTCAGCGACTAAGGTTGCTGATCTTCAGGATAAAATAAAATCTGTTTACCTGGAGTCGGACCCTGGCTACCGTGATGTTTCTGAAAAAGAGAAATCGGTAATCAACTTTGAGTTGGAACCTGTTTCTGATATCCACTTACGATCAGGACATGTACTTTGGGACAATGATAAAAACAAAGGCAGTCTGGATATGGTTCTGGCTTTTATTACCATCGGGATACTGATCCTGATGATGGCTTGTTTTAATTACATTAACCTCTCCGCAGCATGGGTTCAAACCAAAAGTACTTTTTCAGGAGTTCAGAAAGTACTGGGGGCCGGTGACCGTGCACTTACGGGATATATTTTTATGCAAACCCTCATGTTTGTTTTGGCAGGTTTTATTTTTTCTCTTTTCCTGATAAAATTGATCCTTCCGTATTTTAATGCTGTCGTGTACCGCGAAATTCCCTTTTCCCTTCTCCTGCGCCCTCAAATCACGGGAATTATTTTCTTTGTTATCCTGTTCATGATCTTTGTAGCCGGACTATTCCCTGCGATCCGTTTTGCCAATGGTAATCCGGTTTTTGTGTTGAAAGGGCGGGTCTCTCAACAAAATTCGTTCGGAGTATTGTCCTTGCGAAAATTTTTGGTTGTTTCCCAATTTGTCATATCCATAACGCTTATATCAGGTATTTTGGTCATGAGCAGGCAAATCAGGCTGATGAGTACGCAACAACTGGGATTTAACGCAGAACAACTTCTCGAAATCGATTTCAACATAGACAAAAAGCATTTTGAACTTTTTAAAGATCAGTTGGAAACTCTGCCGGGAGTGATCGCTGTTTCTGCTGCCAGCAACACGCCGGCAGAATATATTAATAACGAAAATCCATTTCGCTTGTCCAGAGAAACTAAAGATAAGAGCAGGGAGGGGTCGTCCGTTGTAGGAGTTACTTCTGGCTACTTTGATATGATGAAAATACGGTTACTGGAAGGTGAGCTTTTTACCCCGGCGATGGAGAAACAGGATGTAGCCATTTTAAGCAAAACAGCCGCTGAAATGCTAGGCCTTTCTCATACCGTAGGTGAACGGGTTTATTTGTCCATGATGGATAAAGATTATACCGTCGTGGGTACAGTCGATGATATTCAGTACAGGAGTCTCAGGGAAATGCCCAGACCGGTAGTATACGTTCCTGACTTTAACAATTACAATAACCTTGTTATTAGGCTTGCAAAAGGTGATCATTTAGAGACAATTGAGCAGATCAAAAAGTCATGGCATGCTATTTCTCCGGACAGGCCGTTCGACTTTCGTTTTTTCGATATGAAACTACAGCAAAACTATACCTACGAGATCAGTACCATGCGCTTGCTGAATATGCTGGTTATTATTTCTCTGCTGATCTCATCATTAGGTATTTTCGGGTTGATCATGCAAATGGCCGCACAGCGTACTAAAGAGATAGGGATCCGAAAGGTGAACGGTGCTAAGATCAATGAGGTCATGGCCATGCTCAACAAAGACTTTATTAAATGGGTAGCCATTGCCTTTATAATCGCCACCCCTGTTGCATATTATGTCATGCAGAAGTGGCTGGAAAACTTTGCCTACAAAACCAGCCTGAGCTGGTGGATCTTTGCCCTGGCTGGGTTATTGGCATTGGGAATTGCCCTGCTTACCGTGAGCTGGCAAAGCTGGAAAGCAGCAACCCGCAATCCTGTTGAAGCATTGAGGTACGAGTAAGCGTTCGGATATCCCGCAGAAGAAAAAATCCATGGGCAAATAAAGAGTAGGATTTGATCTTTCAGAAAATCAGGGAAAGGGCGATCCTTCGCTGACCTATCGGTACTCTTTCGCTGATCGTTGGGTCAGGAACGCTCGTGTTAGGATGAATAACAAACCCTACTTTAACCGGGGAGTTCAAATGGATGTTAAATGGTTGTTAATAAAGGTTGTAATGGCGCAAACCCGGATGCGTTTTTTGAAAAGGTAATTATCGGAAGATGGTGTGATGACAAAGTTTATAGTTCTTATTTAAATTTGATAATCCATGAAATATTAAAATCAAACTTTAAATTTTCATGAATAAAGGTAATATCTTGAATCGAAAATCGAAGTGCGGAGCAGGGTAATTTTATTAAAGCTTTTCCATCTATTTTGCACTTTCCAGTGTCTAAATATTAACGCCTTTGTCAAAAAAGTTGACAGGATCTTTCATTTGTTATTTTCATAATTCACATGCAGTCAATTGTTTGGAGTTAAGGAACAGATATTGGTATCCATCCGTAAGAGACAGGTAAAATATTGACTAAAAAGAGTGGTGTTAAAGTATGAAGGGTTAATTGACTCATAAAAGGCACACGTATGATCAAAAATTATTTCAAAATAGCATGGAGGAGTCTTTTGAAGGGGAGATGGTATTCCGTCATCAACATTGGCGGGCTATCTTTAGGAATGGTCGTGGCTGTTCATATCGGACTTTGGGTATGGGATGAATTGTCGTTTAATAAATACTTTTCAAATTATAATCAGGTTGTCCAGGTGATGCAGCATGAGACTTCAAACGGGATTACCGAAACCGGCCCGCATATTCCTATGCCGCTGCGAAATGCGCTGCAGGACAGTTACGGCAGCTATTTCACCCGTCTGTCGTTATCTTCATGGATTAATGAACATTTCCTGACTTATGGAGATAATACCATCACAAGTAACGGCAGTTATGTCCAGTCCGATTTCCCGGAAATACTTCCGCTAAAGATGCTCAAAGGGACCCGTACAGGGCTTCTTGACCCTTCTTCCATTATGATTTCGGAATCAACGGCCCATGCCCTTTTTGGCACTGACCAATCTTTGGGTCAGACAGTCCTGATAGACGGGGGACTGGCAGTAAAGGTAACGGGCATTTACGAAGATCTGCCAACGAATACCTCTTTTGAAAAGCTGCAATTTATCAGCAGTTGGGACTTATACCTTTCTTCCTGGAAATGGTTAAGCGAACAACAAAACAACTGGTCTTATAATGCTTTTCAGTTATTTGCGCAGATCAATCCTAACAGTGATCCCGGACAGGTTTCTGAGAAAATTAAAGAAATCAAAGCACAAAATGCAGATGAGGAAGAGGCAGCCTATGATCCGGAAATATTTCTGAGTCCGATGAGAGACTGGCATTTAAAATCAGAATGGGTAAATGGGAAACAGCTCGGAAGAAAGACAAAAATGATCTGGTTAGTTGGTGGCATCGGCTTAGCGGTTCTTGTTTTGGCATGCATCAATTTTATTAACTTAAGTACTGCCCGGTCCGATAGAAGAATTAAAGAAGCGGGGGTCCGGATGTCGATCGGATCCATGCGTAAGCAATTAATTGGACAGTTCCTCGGCGAGTCATTGCTCGTCGTTACCTTATCGTTCATGCTGGCATTGGCACTGCTTGTTTTATCTTTGCCCTTGTCCAACACATTGACCATCAAAAATATGCTAATTCCCTGGTCTGAACCGCTCTTTTGGCTGTTTAGCCTCAGTTTTATAGTGATCACGGCACTGGTGTCCGGACTTTATCCCGCGCTGTATTTTTCTTCATATAGTCCGGTCAGCATTTTGAAGGGAACGTTTCGGGCAGGAAGATTTGCAACTACTCCCCGTAAAGTCATGGTTGTTTTTCAATACGCAGTATCCATCATGCTGATTACAGGAACATTCATCGTATACAAGCAGATCCGGTTTTCCAAAGACCGGCCCGTGGGTTACGAACGGGAAAATTTGATAACGATCCAGATGAAGTCGGCCGATTTTTATAAAAAATTTGACCTACTCCGGACAGAACTGATAAACAGCAGGGCGGTAGCCGGTGTTTCGGCCTCGTCAAGCCCCACGACACGGATTGCAGGAATTGCCGACGGTTTTAACTGGGAGGGAAAAGATCCCGGCCTTCAGACGGAGTTTGCTTACATTTTTATGACACCTGAATACGGGAAGACGGTTGGATGGGAAATAAAAGAAGGCAGAGACATGTCCAGGGAGTTTTCCTCAGATTCAACGGCAGTCATTTTAAATGAATCGGCGGCGAAATTTATGGGAATCCAGGACCCGATTGGGAAGCAAATGATCTGGGGAGCGCAGAGACTGCATATAATCGGCATCGTGAAGGATATGATTATGGAATCCCCTTACAAGCCTGTCAAGCCGGCCGTCTATTTACAGGGATTCGATCATGTAAACTGGATTAACCTAAAGCTCAATCCGCAGATGAGTGCAGGGAAATCGATCGAAATCATTGAATCGGTCATTGAAAAGATAATTCCCGCTATTCCGTTCAATTACAAATTTATGGATCAGGAATACGCGGTTAAATTTTCTGAAGAGGAGCGCACGGCAAGCTTTGCTTCTGTTTTTGCCTTGATTGCCGTTTTTATATCCTGCCTGGGATTGTTTGGGCTGGCGGCATATACCGCAGAACACAGGACAAAAGAGATTGGTATCAGGAAGGTGAACGGCGCCAAACTAATCGAGATCATGACGAGCCTCAATAAGGATTTTGTAAAATGGGTTGCCATTGCTTTTGCGATTGCCGCGCCCGTTGCATATTACGCCATGCACAAATGGCTGGAGAACTTTGCCTACAAAACCGAATTAAGCTGGTGGATCTTTGCCCTGGCCGGTTTGCTTGCGTTGGGAATTGCGTTACTTACAGTGAGCTGGCAAAGCTGGAAAGCCGCCACGCGAAATCCTGTGGAAAGTTTAAGATATGAATGAGTTGCCGGTGAGTCGCGCGGCTGTCTGATCCGGTGAAAGCGTTAAGGGCACGAGTGATGGGAAGACGAATGACAGTGGCATTGAGGTGTGATGAATAATAACTTTAAAAAAGTAGCATGTATGATTGAAAATTATCTCAAAATAGCCTGGCGAAATATTCGCCGTAGTCCCGGATATTCGTTGATCAATATTTTTGGACTGGCAACAGGTCTGGCCTGTTTCATGCTGATCCTGCTTTTTGTTCAGCATGAATTTTCGTACGATGGTTTCCACAAAAAAGCAGATCGGATTTACAGGGTGGTGCAAAAGCGTCCCAGACCGGACGGGGCAAATTACTGGGCTGTTACGTCGCCGGCCATGGCAGGTACGCTGACGCGGGAGTTCCCTGAGGTCGCAGCGGCCACCTCCGTGATGGAAACGTTCAATCCCTTGCTGAGCCTGGGCAATCAGCACTTCAGGGAACAGGGTATACTGGCTGATACGGCGTTTTTGAGCATTTTTACATTTCCGCTGCTGGAGGGAAACCCGAAGACGGCGCTGAAGGATCCCGGCAGTATCGTGCTTAGCCGCACGCTGGCCAGGAAGATCTTTGGAGACACGAATCCGATAGGCCGTACGCTGCTTTACCGCGGACAACATCCGCATGTGGTCACCGGCATCATGCCCGATGTGCCCGAAACGTCTCATTTGAGGTTCAGTTATATCCTGCCCATTCTGTCGGATGAGTATTACAGGAATTGTATGACCCGGGAGGCCTGGTTCAACAATGGCTTGTACACATACATTGTCCTGGCTGAAGGCACAGCCTCCCGGGAAGTAGAGGGTAAAATGAGGGCTTATATAGACCGGAACCTGCCGGATTGGAGGAAGGAGGACCGCATGACATTTTTGTTTCAGCCTTTAAAGGATATCCACCTGAAATCCAGTCATCTGATAACTTTTGATTTTGAAAAGAGTGGGAGCTTCAGGTATGTTAGTCTTTTTTTGGTGATTGGTTTTTTGGTGCTGCTGCTGGCATGCATCAACTATATGAATCTTGCCGTTGCCCGCTCCATTAAGCGTACCCGTGAAATTGGCCTGCGCAAGGTGATCGGCGCATGGCGTCATCAGCTTGTGGGCCAGTTCCTGGGCGAGTCGATGATCATGACCTTACTGGCGATGGTGCTTGCCCTCGGGTTTGTGCATCTTCTGCTGCCGTTTTTCAGTCAGTTGGTGGAGCGCCCTATCCGGATGGATTACTTCAGTAATCCCCTCCTTCTGCCGGGACTGCTGTCATTAACGGCACTTGTGGCCCTGCTTTCCGGGAGTTACCCGGCTTTTCTGATAACTTCCCTCCGGCCGGTTCTGGCGCTTACCGGGAGACAGGGCATACGCGCCGGCCGGTTTACCATCCAGCGTGTGCTTATTGTAGGCCAATATGCGGTTTCCATTGCGTTGATCGTGGGGAGTCTGGTGATTTCCCGGCAGATGCAGTTTGTTCAGGGCAGGGAACTAGGCTATAACCGGGAGCATATTCTGACCATTGAAGTGAATGATCCGGCATTGAGCCAACGCTACGCGTTAATCCGCGAAGAACTGTTGCAGGACCCTCACATTTTGGGTATGAGCTACTCGAGTTTTCTGCCTACCAGTGTGGAGAGGAATCAAAATATGTTTGACTGGGAAGGCAGTGACGGGAAGTTGCTGCCAAGCCATACCAGCGGGGTGGACTACGATTTTCTTGACGTGTATGGTATCGGTCTGGCCGCGGGCCGCGGGTTTTCACGGGAATTTGGCACCGATACGCTGGGAGCGCCGCTGGCCCTGATCAACGAAACGGCTGCAAAGGGCCTGGGGTGGACACCGGAGGAAGCTGTCGGGAAGGATTTTGGTTATTCAGACGGACGGGGAAGAAGGACGATAATAGGCGTCGTGAAGGACTTTCACTACAACTCCATTCACAACGCACTCGGACCGCTGGTGCTCACCCTCGATCGGGAATCAACAGGGTATCTGTCTGCGCGGATACGCCCGGAGAATCTGACCCGGACAATTGCCCTTTTTAAGGATGCTGTTGAAGAAGCCACACCTTATCCGTTCGGGTACCAATTTCTGGATAACAGCTTCGACCAATTGTATAAAACCGATGTGAAGCTGGGTGAAATGGTCCGGTTTTTTACCATCCTGTCGTTTCTGATCGCCTCGCTGGGATTATTCGGTCTGGCTGCTTATGCTGCCGGGCAGCGGATAAAGGAGATCAGCGTTCGCAAAGTGCTGGGTGCTTCGGTTTCCAGTGTGATGACTTTATTATCGAAAGATTTCATCAGGCTGGTCTTGATATCGGTCATCATAGCCACTCCTTTGTCGTGGTATGCCCTGAACCGATGGTTGCAGGATTTCGTTTACCGTATCGAGATCAGTTGGTGGATGTTCGCTGTAACCGGACTGCTGGCCGTTGTCATTGCTGTGTTTACCGTAAGCCTCCAATCGGTCAAAGCGGCGCTGACAAATCCCGCTGAGAATTTACACCGGGAGTAACAGGATAAGTCGTAGGGAGTGTGTCAAAATATTAACGTTATTGTCTAATAAATTGACAGAATCACTATCGGCTTATTTATCTGACCGGCTTGTATTCAATCGTTTTTGGTAAAGGAACGGATATTGGAATAACTCAGCAAAGTACTAAGTAAAACCATTATGTTGCAGTTAAAGCGAAACATCAAAGCCATCTGTTAAGGTAAGAATAAAAGAATAAAAAAGATTGCATATGCTGAAAACATATTTAAAGATAGCTTTTAGGAACATTTTGAAAAACAAAATGTATTCCGTTATTAACATTCTGGGACTTGCAATCGGGATAGCATCTTTCATGATCATTTTGCTTTTTGTTTCTTATGAATCTGGTTACGACAGGTTCTACAAAAATGCTGAAAATATTTACCGGGTATACATGGACTATAAAGCCGGCGATCATTTTGAGCAGGGAGATGCACAGGCCTACAATATGTCGGGACAAACCCTTAAAAAGGAATTTCCCGAAATACAGGACTTTGTCCGGCTTTATGAATTAAAGAAATCGTCTTTTGAGATTGACCATTCAATCTTTGAAACGGAGTATGGCTATATGACTGACCCGTCATGGTTCAGCGTATTTGGATATCCGTTGGTTGAAGGTGATATCGCCACAGCATTGGGTGAACCCAATACCATAGTATTAACGCAGGAAACAGCAGGCAGGATGTTTGGGAAAACCGATCCTGTCGGAAAAGCAATAAGCATTTTTTGCGGAGGGCAAAAAACAAACCTTACCGTTACAGGCGTTCTGAAAGACATTCCCCCAAATACGTACCTGAAAACTAATTTTCTGGTTTCCTTTCAAACGATGAAAAACTGGCCGCTCGATCGTCCTGAACCAAACTGGAGTAACAATAACTATTTCACGTTTATACTGGTCGATAAGAATGCCGATATAGCAAGTTTACAACGGAAAATTAAAGACCTGAAAATTCCGCCGGAAGAGGAAAGGCATAATATTGAACCCTTGCGGGACATCCACCTGCATTCGGATAAGCCATTTGAGGCCGAAACCAATGGAAGTATTGTACAGGTTCATTTTTTGTCAGCCGTTGCTGTTATCATTTTGTTACTATCCTGGTTAAACTATATTAATCTGAGTAATGCAAAATCGCTGGAACGAACGAAAGAAGTAGGGGTCCGAAAAGCATCAGGAGCAAAAAAGGGACAATTGGTCGCCCAGTTTTTGTTCGAGTCGTTGTTACTTAATCTGGCAGCAATTGTTATGGCACTGGCTTTAGCGCTTTTGCTGCTTCCGTATTTTAGCTCTTTTACAGAAAAACCATTAAGCACGGTCATATTTTCAACCAATTCAATTGTTTTACTGGTCGGCATCCCTTTTTTAGGGATCCTGTTCTCAGGTGCCTATCCTGCTTTTTTACTGTCAGGATTCAGGCCAGCCGGAATAGATAAAGTCATAATAAATCCGCAAAGTTCCGGGATTCGAAACTCGTTTATTGTGCTGCAGTTCCTGGTGGCAATTGTTCTTCTGAGCGGGACGATTACAATTTTTAAGCAAATGAAATTCGTCTCTGACCGGCCGATCGGGGTCGATCTTAATCAGGTGATTGTCATCAGGAACAATATTCTCGACGAAAAAGAAAATCTGGGCAAGTCGTTTGAAACGCTGAAAACCGAGCTGATGAAATTACCTTCAGTTAAGGCAGTTTCGGTCGCTGATTCTTATCCGGGGAATGACGATAATAATGCCTATTTAATGGGTATTACTTATCCTGACGGAACTACCGAAGCCCAAACCAAATGGTACACCGGCGAGGCAGATGAAAACTACATTCAGGTAATGGGAATTGAAATGCTTGCCGGCTCTTCGTTCTCAAAAAATTCAGGGACAAATAAGGATAAAATTATCATTAACGAGACTGCCGCCCGGAAGTTGGGATTCAATGATCCTGCCGGAATACTCGACAAGACGGTGAAATTCTGGGGGAATAGCTGGGTGGTTCAGGGAGTAATGAAAGATTACCACTCCCTTTCGCTCAAGTATGCCATTGAACCGCTTGTTTTAAGATACACCCAAAATTACCGGGTAAGTCAGGTTTTGGTAAAATTAAACGATATTGCCTCGTTTTCGGGAGTAGCCAGTACGATTCAGCAGTTGGAAACAGAATGGAAACGAAACTTTCCGCAAAGCAGTTTTCAATACGGTTTTGCAGATGAGAAATTTGCTTCGCTTTATAATGCCGACCGGAGATTTGGTAAGACATTCGGCTTTTTCACTTTTCTCGCCATATTCATTGCTTCATTGGGATTATTCGGGCTCACATTTCACCGCTGTGCCTTGCGGGTCAAAGAAATAGGTATCCGAAAGGTCAATGGTGCACGGGTTTCCGAAATTTTAGCCATGCTCAATAAAGATTTTGTAAAGTGGGTCGTGATTGCTTTTGTGGCTGCAACACCCGTTGCATACTACGTCATGCACAAGTGGCTCGAGAACTTTGCCTACAAAACCAGCCTAAGCTGGTGGATCTTTGCCCTGTCCGGCTTGCTGGTCCTGGGAATCGCATTATTGACCGTAAGCTGGCAAAGCTGGAAAGCCGCCACCCGAAATCCGGTGGAGGCGCTGAGATATGAGTGAGTTATAAACATTAATCAGGAACAATCATGCTAAAACATAATCTGCTTCTCATCTATCGTAGTTTCAAACGAGATAAAAGTTCGTTTGTCATCAACCTGATCGGGTTGTCATCGGGGCTTGCCTGCGCCTTGCTGATTTTCTTCTGGGTGAACGATGAACTGTCGGTTGACAGGTTCTTTGAAAACGACAAACAGCTTTTTCAGGTGATGCAAAACACACAAGGTCCAAATGGTTTCGGCGTCGGTTTGAAACGCTACCATTGATCGGTAAGAAGTGATACCAATAGTTTACCGCCAGTTTTTTTAGTTCCCCTGGGGTAAACCCAAACCAAATTAGTTCGGGGAGAGTACATGCA
>Ga0074195_1001882_pt1 | contig 26453 bp, 30 predicted proteins | sample EPASupsiteHSE623_FD_64525 | JGI IMG/M metagenome (GOLD analysis project Ga0074195, IMG submission 64525) | Bioremediated contaminated groundwater from EPA Superfund site, New Mexico - Sample HSE6-23 | ecosystem: Environmental > Aquatic > Deep subsurface > Groundwater > Contaminated ... | reverse complement strand
CGTACTTCAGAAAAATGCCGTATCTTCGCCTAAACTTTTGATCAAAAAAACGATCGAAGAGGTTTCCCGTCATGTAAACGGATACATTCAATCGGACGATTTAACCATGATGAGCATAATCTACAATGGAAGAAACTCGGAAAATTAAAAAACTGATTCTCAGGAACGACATCAGCGAATTAAACCGGCTCGTCGTATTCCTGGAATTGTTAGAAGAAGAATGGAATTTGCCCCCGGCTGTTGTTCCGCCGGTTAACCTGGCGTTGGAAGAAGCTCTTTCGAATGTTATTTTTTATGCGTTTGAAAAGGGCTCTAAAAATGAGATTAACCTTGATTTTAAGCTGGAAGGTACGGTAATGACTATTGTTCTTTCCGATGAAGGGAAACCTTACGACCCCACTAAAAAAGAGGACCCGGATATCAGTCTGCCGGCAGAGGACAGGCCAATCGGAGGTTTAGGCATTTTCCTGATCAGGCAAATTATGAACGAGATCACGTACAACCGCGTGGGCAATAAAAACCAGCTGACAATGGTAAAAAGATGGAACTCATAAAAAATAAAACAAACTGAAGTTGATACGGAAATTGTAGAAACCAATATTGAAAATATATACGTATGAAACGAGCCATGGAAACCATGGTTTACGCCCAAGGGAATGTTTATCGGCGAGTTCCATACCGTTGGTATCCACTCAAAAAGAGATGAAGTTTAGTACGAAAATTATACACAACTAATTTGAAAAAATAAACGTATGAAAATCACAACTCAAACCAATGGCTCTGAAGTTTTTATTCAGGTAGAAGGAAGGATTGACACTACCAATTACAATGAATTTGAAAGTGCTGTCAATGAGGTGCTAAAAGAGGATGTCAAACAAATCTACCTCGATTGCAGCGGGTTGAATTACATCAGCAGTTCAGGTCTTCGTATTTTTCTAACGATACAGAAAAAGATGATGGCCGCCGGCGGCAAATTAAAATTATTTGGTATGCAGCCCGCTATTCGGGAGATCTTTGATATATCAGGATTCAGTTCTATTTTCACAATCTACACCGACAAAGCCACTGCGACTCAGGCCTAGTTTGAATTCTTACATTCATTCCCGGCGAGATGAGGGATCTCCCTGATAAATTACAACAGATCCCCCACTTCGTTCGGGATAATAATTGCATTCTTGTCACTGTTATATTCAGCAACATGTCAAAAAAGTACCTGTCAGGTGCCGGGATTTATCTGGCAATTTTATTCCTTGTTTTTTCCTGTTCAAAGGAAAATGAGCATGCACAGTCGATCGTTCAGATTTCGACTATCGATGCCCTGATGCAGGGTGTGTACGATGGAACCGCTCCCCTTTCGGTACTTAAAAGCTATGGAGATTTCGGCATAGGAACATTTCACGCGCTCGATGGTGAGATGATATTTCTTGATGGATCGTTTTACCAGGTAAAGGCTGATGGGAAAATCTATAAACCTAACCAAAACGTCCGGACACCATTTGCAACCGTAACATTTTTTCATCCTGAAATTAATTACCATGTTAAAGCATGGTCCTTTACAGACTTCAAGTCGGCTGTTGACACCCTGATGATCAGTGCTAACCTGTTTTACGCGATAAAACTGCATGGTACGTTCAGCCGGGTAAAAACAAGAAGCGTACCCGCTCAGCAGAAGCCTTACCCTCCCCTGGTAGATGTTGCGGCCCTCCAACCCGAATTTGAGGTACAAACCGTTACCGGAACCTTGAGCGGTTTTTACTGTCCCCCGTTCGTTACCGGAATTAATGTGCCGGGATACCACATGCACTTTTTAGCGGACGACAAAAATTTTGGCGGACATGTCCTGGAATTTGAAATGACAGAAGGTACATTGTGGCTTGATCAGGTCAATGATTTCCGAATGTTATTGCCGGAGGAAGGTGGCTTTCTGGACACAGACCTGACGAATGATCTCACTGACGATCTCGGAGAAGTTGAAGGAGGATAATTGGTTATCCTGGTCTCTCCCGGGAGTTCCTGTTAAAAAAGAGAAAATTGTTATCTTGCATATTCAAATCAAAGTTACTTACCATGATTGACATCGATGAATTGGACGATAAGTTCAGCATAGAGGGTGAATTAGGATTTGCCCAACTGGAGAATGATCTGATTTTTGCCACTATTTCGAACAAGTATGCTGATGCCGACATTTGCTTGTATGGCGCGCACATTACCAGTTTCAAACCACATAACACGATGGAAATTCTTTGGCTGAGCCCAACGAGTAATTTTCAGGAAGGCCTTCCGATTCGTGGAGGGATACCAGTATGTTTCCCCTGGTTTGGTCTTCATAAAACAGATCAGGAGAAACCGCAGCATGGCTTTAGCAGGCTCATGTATTGGAATGTCATTGAAACTGCTTCGCTGCAAAACGGAGAAACCATGATCAGGTTACAGCTATGTTCCTCGGACGAAACAAAGATGGTGTGGCCATATGATTTCTGTGCCGAAATGGCTGTAAATGTCGGAAGAAAACTTAAAGTAACTCTAAAGGTGACCAACACCTCAACCGAAGTATTTGAATACAGCTGTGCGCTGCATTCCTATTTTACCTTGTCGTCGATCGAAAACATTTCAATCGAAGGCTTGCAGAACACCAAATATCACAATCAGTTACAGTCCGGCGACTTTATCCAGGAATCGGATGAACTTAGCATTGAACAAGCAGAAACCCGTCATTATTGTGACACTGAGTCGTCCGTCGTGATTGCTGATCCTGTTTTCAGAAGAAGGATCAGAATTGATAAATCGGGAAGCAAAACAACGACAGTATGGAACCCATGGGAGGAAACCTGTGCCAAAATCCCCGATTTGCCTGACGAAGCTTACCAGGCTTTTGTCTGCGTTGAAACAGTAAATGCATTTAATAATACCATCACTCTCGCTCCCGGTGAAGTACATGAAACATCTGCCGTCATCGGGCTGGATGAATAAAAGCATGTAGGAATAACCGGGACGGGAGCAGAAAAATCAGACTTTCTGCTCCCGTTTGCATTTCAGTTGTTAAATTTGACCCTTGTAAAACAGAATGATATGATGATGACGGAAAAATTTCCTTCGAAGCTGCTTGAGAACGCAGTCAACGAGTTTTCAAAACTGCCAGGCATTGGAAGGAAAACAGCATTGCGATTGGTACTACATCTGTTGAAGCAGGATTCAGACGAAGTGGAGGTGTTTGGCAATAGCCTTATTCAGCTCCGCAATGAGGTTAAACATTGCAAAATCTGCCATAATATTTCCGATACGGATGTCTGTCATTTATGCAGCCAGCCCGGTCGTACCCCCGAAATCATCTGCGTGGTTGAAAATATCAGGGACGTGATGGCAATAGAAAATACCCGGCAATTCAACGGGTTTTATCACGTTCTGGGAGGTATCATTTCTCCGATGGATGGCATAGGTCCTTCCGACCTGGAGATCAATTCGCTGATTGAACGGGTGCGCGAAGGAAGAGTTGAAGAAGTAATCCTGGCCTTAAGTACAACCATGGAAGGCGATACAACCAATTTTTTTATTTTCAAAAAGCTGAAAGGGTTCAACATAAAGATATCCACCCTGGCGCGTGGTGTTTCGGTTGGCGATGAGCTTGAATATGCTGACGAAATTACCCTGGGTCGTTCCATCAGGAACAGGATGGATTTTGAAAGTTCAATTTCGCAGTAAAAGGAAACGAGGTTCAAGGCTTTTTCTTGGCTCTTGGTTCCTGGTTTTGGTTCTAATGTCTGTTGTCTAACAATCTAATTATCTTCCTCATGAACCGCTCACAGCTATCGTACGGACAAATCCGGTTACGTCCCCTCGAACCGGAAGATCTGGAATTCCTTTACCAGTGGGAGAATGATCCGGCAATTTGGAAGGTCAGCAACACCATCGCGCCGTACTCCAGGTTTATCCTGAAGCAATATATCCAGGAATCACATCGCGATCTGTATGAAATGAAACAGCTTCGGCTGATCATTGAAGATATGGAAGGGAATGTTGTTGGTGCAGCCGACTTATTTGATTTTGATCCCTTCCACCAGCGCGCCGGAATAGGTATCCTGATATACAATATGACCGATCGCAGGAAAGGTTTGGCCACAGACGCCCTTCACCTGATGTGTGAATATGGCATGAATACCCTTGGGCTACATCAGTTGTATGCCAACATAGGATCAGACAATCAGGGAAGCAAGACTTTATTTGAAAAAGAAGGATTTCAGCTTTCCGGAATCAAAAAGGAGTGGATCAGAACCCTTAGCGGATGGATGGATGAGATTATAATGCAGAAGATCTTGTAGAAGAAGAGCACGGAGCAGAGCAGAAACCGGAGACCGGGAAAGGGTGGCAAGGTGACAAAGTTACTGGGTGGCAAGGTGCTTTTTCCTGCTAACAGCTAATAGCTAAAAGCTTTTTTGTCTTATTTCTAATCAATTGTAATTTCCTTAAAATAAGGTATTTCCTTCAAAAAAATATAGCTTTCCGACATAAGATCAATTTTACAACAAAAATGACTTAGTCCGTTTGAAACAATCAGGTAAGGCACTCTAAACCGCATGTTATACCGTGCAATCTGATCAAAAGCGGCCTGGGTAATCTTGACTGCCGGAGCCTTGAATTCCACCACCAGCAGCGGAGCCCCCATCCGGTCACATACCAGCAAATCGGCCCTGAATGGATTTCGGTTAACTTTCAGTCCGCGTTCAATGATCATCAAAGATGCCGGGAAACCCTTTTCACCAGTCAGGTACCGGATAAAATTCTGGCGAACCCATTCTTCGGGAGTTAATAACAGGAACTTCTTACGGATTTCGTCAAAAATGTATGTTTTATCAGCATCCTGCCTGGTCTTGAAAGAATATGATGGTAAATTTAGTTTTGTAAGCATTTTTAGCTGTTACAAAGTTGTATTTTTGTTTCATCGTTGAAACGCAGGCGATCCATGTTCGGTCCGCTCTTCAAAAATGCAAAAAATTATTTTTCGGATGAAGACAAAAAATGAAATAGTTGAAAACTGGCTTCCCCGCTATACCGGCCGGAAGCTGGAAGATTTCGGCGGATACATTCTTCTGACGAATTTTCAGCACTACGTTGAAATGTTTGCTGATCGTTTCAATGTACCCATTGTCGGAGAAGAAAGAAATATGCCCAATGCATCGGCTGAGGGGATCACCATCATCAATTTCGGAATGGGAAGCCCCAATGCAGCCACCATCATGGACCTGCTCAGTGCAATACATCCACAGTCAGTTTTATTTTTGGGAAAATGCGGAGGATTAAAGAGGAAAAATAAGCTGGGTGATCTGATTCTGCCTATTGCCGCCATACGAAGCGATGGTACATCGAACGAATACCTCCCTCCTGAAATTCCGGCACTGCCGGCTTTTAGCCTTCAAAGAGCGGTATCCACCGCGATCAGGGAAAATCAGAACGATTACTGGACCGGTGTGGTTTATACCACCAACAGACGGGTGTGGGAGTATGACGAACGCCTGAAAAAATATCTGAAAAAATCGAGAGCCATTGCTGTCGATATGGAAACAGCAACGATCTTCACGGTTGGTTTTGCCAATAAAATTCCGTCAGGTGCCTTATTGCTGGTGTCTGATCAACCCATGATCTCAACGGGAATAAAAACGGAAGCCAGCGATCAGCACGTTACATCCAGCTTTGTTGATCTGCATTTAAAAATCGGGATCGATGCATTGATGGAAATAAAAAATAACGGCCGTTCGGTAAAACACCTGCGTTTTTAGACATTAACAATTTCGCAATTTAACAATTTGACATCGTTTGATCATGGAATATGAAGAAATTATTAGCAATCTGAAAAATAAGATCTACCACCCTATCTATTTTCTGATGGGAGATGAAAGTTATTTTATTGATCAGATCTCCGATTATATTACTGAAAATGTTCTGACAAAAGCTGAACAGGATTTTAACCAGTATATTCTTTACGGAAAAGATACCGATGCCGATACGATCATTACCTATGCCCGGAGGTTTCCCATGATGGCCAATTACCAGGTCGTTGTTGTCCGGGAAGCCCAGAACATAAAAAAAATAGAAGATTTGGAGCCTTACGTGAATAATCCGCTCAAGTCAACCATCCTGGTGATCAATTATAAATACAAGACCATTGACCGGAGAAAGGGATTTGCTAAAGCACTTGCAAAAAAAGCTGTACTTTTCGAATCGAAAAAGATTTACGACAATAAACTGCCTGCTTGGATCAACAGCTATCTTGCAGAACAACAATACAGTATTGACCCTCAGGCATCGGCCATGCTTTCTGAATATCTTGGAACTGATTTGAGTAAAGTAGCCAACGAATTAAACAAACTCATTATTAGTTTTCCTAAGAAAACAAGGATTACTCCCGACCATGTTGAAAAAAATATTGGGATCAGCAAGGATTTCAATGTTTTTGAACTGCAAAACGCCCTTGGAGAGCGGAATGTTCTTAAATCGAACCAAATTATTAATTATTTCGCTGCAAATCCAACCTCTAATCCATTACCGAAAACAATCTCCAACCTGTACTATTATTTTATGAAAATACTGACTTATCATTTTCTGGAAGACAAATCGCAGAATATAGTGGCCTCTTCTTTGCAGATCAACCCTTTTTTTGTATCCTCATATGTTGCTGCGGCCAGACAATATCCTGTAAAAAAAGTCGTGGAGATCATGTCTGTACTTCGTGAATTTGACATGAAATCAAAAGGAATGGGAAGTGTTTCATCCGATATGGCTGACTTGCAAAAAGAAATGATCTATAAAATATTACATTGATATGACTATCATCATCATTATAATTACAGCCATCGTATCGATTGGCGCTTTCAACAGGCCTGACCTGATGGAAAAATTACAGTTTAACGCCAGTAAGATCTGGCATCAAAAGGAGTATTACCGTTTAATCACCCATGGCTTTGTTCATGCAAACTGGGAGCATCTGATCGTGAACATGATCGTCCTGCTTTCATTTGGCAGGGCCATCGAGGCTTATTTTCATTTCGGATTCGGGCGTATGGCGAATGCTTATTTTCTGATCCTGTATGTCGGGGGACTGATCATCGCAAATGCTTATGCTCTTTTCAAGCACAGGAACAATTATTATTATAATGCCGTCGGAGCTTCCGGAGCTGTTTCAGCAGTCCTTTTTGCTGCTATCTTTTTTGAGCCGTGGGAAAACATTTACTTTTTTGGTGTACTCCCGATGCCTGGAATCGTCTTTGCCGTTTTGTACCTGATCTATTCCTATTATATGAGCCGGAAACAACAGGATCAAATCGCACACGATGCGCATTTTTTGGGAGCCCTGTTTGGTTTTATCTATCCTGTTTTGCTAAACGGCCGGCTCCTGGAACATTTTATTGACAAACTTTTTATGCTGATCTGAGTAAGGGCTGAGAGGTGGAAGGAAACGAACGTTGAAATTCTAAATTTTGAACGACTGGCATGGTTTACGATCTGATTGACGGAAAATTTATTAAGCAAGGCGAAAGGATTTTTGGAACTGAAATTCCGGAACAACTGCTCTTTACCGACTCGATCCGTGCCATTCGTAATCAGCTGATGTTTTGGAACGAACATGTTGCGCTGATCAATCTTCAGCTTCAGCTTTTAAACCAGGAGCTGCCGGTCTTCATAAAAAATGAAGCAAAGGAACTGAAGCGGCAGATAGAAAGAACACTGGTTAAAAATAGGCTGTTTAAAAGCGCCAGGATCGACATCTATTTATATTCAGGCAATCAAACAATCAGCTATTTGATCAAAACAAGAGCTATCGATTCAACCAGTTATGAATTAAATCACGAAGGTATTGTGTTAGAGCTTTTTAAAAAAACCTTCAAAGCCAGTTCTCCCTTATCCTCGCTTCGCATGGGATCGGAGCCATACTGGAAAATTCTAAAGGCATTTCAATCTTCGTTATTCACAGAACCTATACTTGAAAACGAAAAAGGATGTCTTCTTGAGGCTCCTGAACGAAATCTGTATCTGGTACAAGGAATGAATATTCATACTGTAGTTCCCGGGTCAGGTGTATATATTGATCCTTGCAGGGAAACCATCAGGAAGATCAGTGAACAGACAGGATTCTCTTTTCACGAGAACGATTTTTTGGATGAAGATGACTTACACCAGGCCGACGAAGTCTTTCTCGCAGGCGATCTGTATGGGATACAATGGGTAAAGGGAATCGGAAAGAAAAGATATTTAAATAAAGCAGTCCGGAAACTGAATGATTTTTTGAATAACGAATTATTGTAAAACTGTCAAATTATTAAACTGCTATACTGTTAGCTACCCTCGACTTCTTCCCTGATACTTGATACTTTAATTCAAAGAAGGATTTTCCGGAAAATGTTCCCACAGCGAATATTTTCCGCCCAGATTTCTGACCACTTCAATCCACATATATTTCTGAGATGGCTTATCCATGATATCTTTCTGACTGATGTCAGAAACAAGCCAGGAATTTTCATTTAGCTCTTCTTCAAGCTGTCCTTTATCCCATCCTGAATATCCTAAAAAGAAACGTACCTGGTTGGGTCCCACCAGCCCTAAATTGATACGTCGTTTCAGTTCTTCAAAATCACCTCCCCAATACAGGTTATCGCTTACATAAACGCTGCCGGGGAGATCAGTACCCAGTGAATGAATAAAATAAACAGTGTCTGTATTCACCGGCCCTCCGATCGATATTTCCGACTTAAACTCAGGAAAATCATTAATAATTTCATTTAAAGGGAAATCAATTTTCTTATTTAATATGAATCCGACAGCTCCTTTTTCATTATGTGATACCAGAAGTACTACCGAACGGTTAAAATAGCTTCCCGGAAGAAACGGCTCGGCAATCAGGATGCGTCCCTTACGTGGAGCAACATGGTTGGTTTCTATTTTAAATATGTCGATATTCAGTTTCATCTGCTTGATTTACTTTAGAAACCTGTTGGAAAACTGACCAGAGCATCAGCTAAAATGGAGCTTCCGGTTCATGGCTTCTATTTTTGCTTCAATTTAATAAATATTGACTACTTATCAAACAGATCGATCATAAAAAACAAAAGAAATCGACTTTTAGTCATGATACATATAAGAAAATTCAGTGTTACAGCTCAACTAAGGGAATTAATTTAAGCAGCGGCAAGGTTTATTCTTCTTCAACAATCACAAACACTTCCTCGTTTTTCTTTTTCATCAGGAACTGCTCCCTTGCAAACTTTTCAAGGTTTTTTTTGTTTGTCCGGAGCTCATCGATCTTTCTCTGATCGGACAAGATCTTCGTTTTCAAATATTCCTTTTGTTCAATGAGTTGCTCCAGCTTACTCTGATCGCGAAAGTGCTGAACAAGATTATAATCGTCGAAAAAGCCGATCCACAGAATGAAAAAGACTGAAGCGAATAACATTTCCTTCCTTATCTTTTTCAAAACTGATGAAAACAACTTTCCCATGTGTTACTTTTTGAAACAAAAATAAGCGATCTGCGCAAATAAAAAAAGAGATAACCTGAATCATCTCTTCTTTTATTGTTTTATTCCTGATCCGGCAAAAAATTCGGGTACAGATAGTTCATTGGAGGAACAAAATTTTCCTTAATGGTGCGGATGGAAGTCCATCTTAGCATATTAAACACAGAGCCGGCTTTATCATTGGTCCCGGAGCCTCTTGCACCGCCAAAGGGTTGCTGTCCCACTACAGCACCTGTGGGCTTATCGTTGATGTAAAAATTGCCTGCTGCATTTTCCAGTCGTTTGGTAATTTTTCCGATCTGGTACCGGTCCTGCGAAAAAACAGCACCTGTAAGAGCATAAATTGAAGTCCTGTCAAGAATGCTTAGTATCTCATCCAACTTACTATCCTCATAGACATAAATGGTCAAAACAGGTCCAAATAATTCCTCCACCATCGTGATGTAATCCGTTTTTTTGGCAAGGATCACGGTCGGTTCAATGAAATATCCTACGGTCTTATCATACTTGCCTCCAAAAATCACTTCTGCATCATCATCTGTTCTGGCCTGTTCAATATAACCGGTCAGCTTATCAAATGAAGCCTCATCAATGACGGCATTAATAAAATTGGTAAAGTCTTCGGGTGGTCCCATTTTTAATGTGGACAAGTCTCGGCCAAGACATTCGCGCAGTTCGGGCCAAATACTTTCCGAAATGTATGCTCTGGAAGCGGCAGAACATTTTTGTCCCTGGTATTCAAAAGCTCCACGAATAATTGCTGTTGCCAGTACTTGAGGATTGGCTGTTTTATCAGCAATAATGAAATCTTTTCCGCCAGTCTCCCCGACTATCCTCGGGTATGACTTATACTTGTGAATATTTTCTCCTATTGTTTTCCAGATTTCCTGAAAAACACCGGTTGATCCTGTAAAATGAATTCCTGCGAAATCAGGATCAGTCAGCACCACATCAGAAGCGACAGGCCCTGAGGCGTAAACCAGATTGATCACCCCGTCAGGAAGCCCGGCTTCCCTGAGAATTTCCATGATGACAAAAGCTGAATAAACAGCAGTCTTGGATGGCTTCCATACAACCACATTTCCCATCATGGCAGGGGCAGAAGGTAAATTCCCGGCAATAGATGTAAAATTGAAGGGCGTAAGTGCGAAGACAAACCCTTCGAGCGGACGGAACTCATTGTAATTCCATTGCCCTGGAGCCGAGTCAGGCTGCATCCGGTATATATCGGTCATGCAGTTCACTCCAAACCGGAAGAAGTCGGCCAGTTCGCAGGCGGCATCAATCTCTGCCTGGTAAGCATTTTTAGACTGTCCGAGCATGGAGGCAGCATTAATTTTGTGCCGGTATGGACCCGTCAGCAGATCAGCCGCCTTCAGAAAAACAGATGCCCGGTGCTGCCACGACAGATCAGCCCATTTTGCTTTGGCCTGCATCGCAGCATCGATGGCCATCTTCACATGAGAGGCATCTCCCTGGTAATAATATCCAAGGGTATGATGAATGTCGTGAGGAGGAGCAAAACGGATACGACGATTTGTAGTCACTTCCTTTCCTCCAATAATCATAGGCAACTCCACTTCAACTGACCGCAATTCCGCAAGTTTTGCTTTTAAACCGGCTCGTTCTGCAGATCCCGGCGCATAAGCCAGGACTGGTTCATTCGCTGCTTCCGGTACATTAAAAATTCCTTTAGGCATGGTATCACTTTTTATATGTTTATATATTGCATATTATTGCAGACAGCTGGTAACTGGCTGCCGTCTGTCCGCCTCATCTTCCACCACAAAACTATAGATTCTCCCCATCCTATACCCTAATGAAAGTCAGCTTTCAAAAAAGCTTGGTCCTCCTTATAAAAAAACTTCATTCCGCAGCAAAAATTACTATATTTAATGCGTTTTTAACAGATCGGATCATTCATGCTTAAATTTGTATCCAGTTTACTCCCTAAATCCCTTAAGTTGGATTCAGCAAATGGAAAACTCCAATTGATTGGAATGTACATGGTCATGTCATCCGGATTTATTTTTAGCATATTCGATTTTTTATTCGCCATCACCGGTTATTCAAAGTATGCCTGTATCCCCGGCGATCTCTCGCTGATAGCTATTTTTACGATTGGTCTTTTCTGTCTGCGCAATTCCCAACCAATGTGCGCAATTAACGCGACTTACCTGATTCCTTTTGCCATCTATTTTTTCTTTATATCGGATACTTTCGCAATCTTTCCCCCTCATTCCACCATCAGGCAAACCTTATGGTCGCTGATTGCTGTCTTTTTGTTTATCCTTTTTTTTGATACCCACTGGAAAAAATTGAGTATTTTCTACCTGATAAGCCTCGTCACCCTCACGTACCATCTATCCGTAGCCAGCCGTTTGAAGGATATTTCTTCTTTTTACTGGCAGCAGGATCAATTTGTTTTAAACCCCTATTTTATTCTCACGGCCGGATGGGTCATCTGCATACTATTTTCCTGGAAATTCGAGCATTCCCTTTATGAATTGAAAAAAAAGGCCGAAGATACTGATGCCGCAATTTCAAACGCTTTTCGTCAATTTCCCCAGGGATTAATGGTATTGGATATCAAACGGGACGAAACAAATCATCCCGTCGGGCTGCAATCAGTGAAAGTAAACCGAGCCTTTGAATCTGTATTTAAAGCAGGCGCCAGAGAATTGAGAAATGTGGATGCCGATCTTGTATTCCCCAAAGTCTTCAGGAATTCATTCAACTGGAATGATTTTTTCCTGTTTTCCAATAAGCTTACGACCAGGTTTTACCTGGAGCACCTTGAAAAATGGATTGAATTATTCATTCTCTCCAACGAGAAGGACCGTATTATTTGTATTTTGTATGATGTTTCGGAAAAGGAACAGCATATTCTGAAACTGGAAGAAAGCAAAAAACGTTACAAAGTTCTCCTCGAGGCAATTCCCGATCTCTTCTTTATTATTGACAAAGACGGCATTTACGTGGATTTTGTCGTCAAGGAAACTGAATTAATTCAGATCAAGCCTAACGATATTATTGGTCATTCGATTTTCGAAGTCGGTTTTTCTGAGAATATGTCAAGAAAAATCTACCAGTGTATACTCGACGCTATTGAAAAGGACAGCATCGAAACAATAGAATATGCACTTAGTGTTGAAAAAGGGACAGCCATGTTCGAAATGAGAATTGCGCGATTGGACGATCATTCAGTTATTTCCATTGCCCGTGATATCACAAAACGCAAAGTAACGGAGATGAAGCTGGAAGAAGCGAAGCAAAGAGCTGAAGAAGCCGATGAGCTAAAATCAGCTTTCCTCGCCAACATCTCACATGAGATCAGAACACCCATGAATGCGATTATCGGATTTTCGCGAATGATTGGTTCACCTGATTTTGACAACGAAGAAAAGGAAAGGTTTGTAGAGATTATTGTCAGCAATGGGAAACTGCTGATGGAAATGGTCAATAACATGATCAGCATTTCAAAAATTGAAAGCAATCAGGTCACCGTCACCAAAGGTATATGCAAGATCAATGATCTGATGGTTGAACTCTATCGTGAATACAGCATGGAGATGATCAATAGACCGGTCCGGCTTAAGCTTCTGGCTGAGAACACCAATCCCAAGTTCAGTCTTATCACTGATAAGTATTTGCTTTCAGAAATCCTTAAAAAACTGATTGACAACGCCATTAAATTCACCCATCAGGGAGAAGTCGAATTTGGCTACAGGATGGAAGGAAAAGAAAAAATCAGGTTTTTTATAAAGGATACAGGAATTGGCATTGACCAGTCCAATCTGGAACGTATTTTCGAACGTTTTCTTCAGATTGACCATACCATTACCAGAAAATATGAAGGTACTGGTTTAGGACTGGCCATTGCCCGCCATTATACTGAACTGCTGGGAGGACAGATCGAGGTGAAATCGGAAGTAAACAGCGGTTCTGAATTTTCCTTTTGGTTGCCGGTAGAAGAGGAATCTTCCATTTTAAAGATCGTGCGCTGATACCATGAAAAATTAATGAAAAGATAACGAGAGAATTTATTTAAAAAAATGAATCAGCAGCTTTTAAAGACAACTTTCTATATCATTTTTCATTTATTATCAATAAATTACACTTTTTTTTATCAACTCCTATTCATCTTCCTTCCTTTAAATTCCTTTCCCCCGCTTTGAATACTTATAATCATTCCAAATTGTGAATGAAAGATTGTGAAAAGTTTTCAATAAATATGTACTTTTACAACCCTAAAACGACAAATATAACAAGGGATTACAATGTCAAAGCATTTTAAATTCAAACGCGGACTGGATATACGGTTAAAGGGAGCCGCAGAAGCTGTTCTGAAGGATGCTCCGGTATCCGGCACCGTAGCCCTTAAGCCAACAGATTTCTTTGGCTTAGTTCCCAAATTAAGTGTCAAAGCTGATGCGCAGGTAAAAGCTGGTGACGCCCTGTTCTTCGATAAATATCATCCTGAAATTTTATTCACTTCACCCGTCAGCGGAACGGTAAAAGCAATCAACCGGGGAGAACGTCGAAAGATACTGGAGATTGTGATCGAACCCAACGGGAAAAATGAATTTCGGGCATTCCCTGTTGTTGATCCGCTAACCCAGTCAAGGGAAGAAATTATCAGGTTGCTGTTGGAAAGCGGAATTTGGCCAAACATCATACAACGTCCATATGGAATATTGGCAAATCCGTCCATAACCCCCAAACATATTTTTATTTCAGGATTTGACTCAGCTCCGCTCGCGCCCGATTACGAATTCATTTTCAAAAATGATCAGGCAGCCCTGCAAACAGGTATAAATGCATTAAGCAAATTGACCGACGGCTCTGTTTACCTTGGAATATCGCCCAAACAAGCCAACGGTATTTTTGCCTCCCTTAAAAATGTGACTGTTAATACCTTCGAAGGACCTCATCCTGCAGGGAATGTTGGTGTCCATATTCATCATGTATCGCCCCTGTTCAAAGGTGATACGATCTGGACTGTTTCTCCTCAGGCAGTTGTGTTTATCGGTCGCCTGTTCAAGGAAGGAAAGCTGAATGTCACCAAAATTATCACCTTAGCCGGCTCTGAGGTTAAAAAGCCACAATATTACAAAACCATAGTCGGAGCCGAATTAACAAACCTTCTGAGTAATACAACAAAAAAAGAAACTCACGAGCGTTATATCAGCGGAAATGTACTGACAGGTACAAAAATAGACCCTGATGATTATCTTGGTTTCTTCGATCAAATGATCACTGTAATCCCCGAAGGTGATGAATATGAACCACTTGGGTGGGCGTTGCCGGGAAAAGATAAATTTTCAGCAAGCAAAACTTTTCTGTCCGCATTATTTCCCCAAAAGGAGTATGTGCTCACGGCCAACATACACGGCGGAGAACGCGCCTTTGTTTTGACCGGCCAGTACGAGCAGTTCCTGCCCATGGACCTTCTGCCAGTTTACCTTTTAAAAGCGGTTCTTACAAATGATATCGACCGGATGGAACAACTGGGAATTTATGAAGTAATTGAAGAAGACCTTGCCCTTTGCGAATTTGCTGATACTTCAAAAATAAAAGTTCAGGAAATCCTGCGTGAGGGACTCAATATCATGATGAAAGAAGTGGGATAACGAACGCTTCGGGTAAGCAGAGCAAAATCAACTTGTTTGAATTTTGCCGGGCGGGAGAAGCGACTAATGAAAATGAAATATAACAATTCAATGAAAGCGCTAAAAAACTTTTTTGAAAAAACGAAACCTTATGTGGAGAAAGGTGGCAGGTACCATTGGTTACATTCCACTCACGATGCTTTCTTTACATTTCTTTTCGTTCCGAAGAATACATCAAAATCGGGAACGCACATTCACGATTACATTGATATGAAAAGGACCATGAGCATTGTGGTTCTGTCACTGGTCCCGGCCCTGCTGTTCGGCATGTATAACGTGGGGTACCAGCATTTCGGCGCACTGGGACAGACGGACACCGCCGGTTTTACAGAGATGTTCCTTTTCGGATTGATGAAAGTACTGCCGATTATCATCGTAACTTACGTTGTCGGACTGGGCATCGAATTTATCTTCGCCCAGTTTCGAGGCCATGATGTCAATGAAGGATTCCTGGTCACGGGGATACTTATCCCAATGGTTATGCCAGTGACCACGCCACTGTGGATGATTGCGGTGTCAACTGCTTTTTCTGTTATTTTCTGCAAGGAAGTATTCGGCGGAACAGGAATGAACGTCTGGAACCCGGCCTTGGTGGCGAGGGCTTTCCTCTTTTTTGCATATCCCGCTCAAATTTCGGGTGATACCGTATGGATTTCCGCCAGTGGAATAGGAAAAATGGCTGATGGTTTTACCGGAGCCACCCCCATGGCAAAAGCAGCCATGGGTGACACCTCTTTCGATCTTTGGAACGCATTTATAGGGCTGATACCCGGGTCTATTGGAGAAACGTCAAAGCTCGCCATTTTAATCGGCGCATTCATATTAATTATAACAGGAATTGGAAGTTGGAGGATCATGGTATCTACCCTCCTGGGTGCCTTGTTCATGGGGCTTCTGTTGAATACAGTTGCAGGCGACAATTCTTATATGGCTCTTCCATTCTGGCATCATCTCTTTATCGGTGGTCTGATGTTCGGGGCTGTATTTATGGCAACTGATCCTGTATCGGCGGCTCAGACAGCCAAAGGAAAGTGGATCTATGGATTTCTTATCGGCGTTTTGGCGATCATGATCCGTGTGATTAATCCGGCCTATCCGGAAGGCGTAATGATGGCAATCCTTTTGATGAACACATTCGCCCCGCTGATCGACTACTTCGTGGTTCAGGGAAACATTAAGCGCCGTCTGAAACGGGCAAACGTAAAGGCTTAACCTCAAATTGTGTAAAATGGACAGAAATAGCAATACATACACATTTATTTATGCATCGGTCATGGTGATCCTTGTTGCAGCGCTGCTTTCGTTTGCTGCTATAAGCCTCAAACCCGACCAGCAAAAGAACATCGATATTGAGACCAAGCAGAACATTCTTGCCTCGGTCAATATTGAAACAGATGCGGGCAACGCAGAAAAAATATACAGTGAGCGGATTGTGAACACCTATGTTGTCAATTCGAAAGGAGAAAAAGTGGAAGGAGAAGCGTTCACCGTAAATATGAAAAAAGAACATTCAAAACCAGTTGAGGAGCGGATACTTCCGGTTTTTGAATGCAAGATTGATGGCGCTACCAAGTATATCCTTCCCATGTACGGTACAGGCTTGTGGGGGCCTATCTGGGGCTACGTGTCATTGAATAGTGACATGAGTACAGTCTTTGGAGCGAATTTCGCCCATCAGGGAGAAACCCCGGGACTTGGTGCAGAAATTTCCACAAAAGGTTTCCAGAGCCAGTTTAAAGGAAAAAAGATTTTTGATGAGAGTGGCGTTTTGACTTCCATCGTTGTTGCAAAGTCGAATGAGTCGGCACCTGCAGAACATAAAGTGGATGCCATTTCAGGCGGCACGATCACCTCCAAAGGATTGCAAAACATGCTGAAGAATGACTTTGAAGCTTATCAGACTTTTTTTAAACAAAAAAAATCAGAAGGGAATGAGCCATCAGGGAAATAATAAGGAACATGATTTTAGTAGCGAGTTCCGTATGGCCTTAAAAAAAATTTAAAAAACACGTGAAAATGAGCGATAAGGAATCTTTATTTTCAAAGAAAAACATGAGTCTGCTGACAGGTCCGCTGAACAGCAATAACCCGATTACCGTTCAGGTTTTGGGAATTTGTTCTGCTCTTGCTGTAACAGCTCAGTTGAAGCCTGCCATTGTAATGGCACTGTCTGTGACATTAGTTGTTGCCTTTGCAAATGTGATCATTTCTATTCTGCGCAATACTATACCAAACCGCATCCGGATCATTGTACAACTGGTGGTTTGTGCAGCTTTGGTTATCCTGGTCGACCAGGTGTTGAAAGCGTATGTTTATGACGTCAGCAAACAACTTTCAGTTTTTGTGGGTTTGATTATTACCAACTGTATCCTGATGGGGCGCCTTGAGGCATTTGCTCTTGGGAACAGGCCATGGGCTTCATTCCTGGATGGAATCGGTAACGGCGCCGGGTACGGGGCGATCCTGGTTGTTGTCGGAGTTTTTCGAGAGATTCTGGGATCAGGCAGTCTGATGGGTTATCGTATCATTCCTGAAAGCTGGTACATTGCCAATGGTGGTTTTTATTCGAACAACGGGATGATGATCCTGCCTCCGATGGCACTAGTCACCGTAGGTGTGATTATCTGGTTACAACGCAGTAAAAACAGGAAACTGATCGAAGATTAATTTGAAACTAAAAATTTGAATTATGGAAAATTTGCTCAATATATTCATCAAGTCGATCTTCATTGAGAACATGATCTTCGCCTACTTTTTGGGAATGTGTTCCTATCTTGCCATTTCAAAATCGGTAAAGACGGCCATGGGACTTGGCGTTGCCGTTATTTTCGTTCTGGGGATAACCCTTCCGGTTGACTATCTTCTGGAAAACTATGTCCTGAAAGAAGGTGCTCTGAGCTGGCTGGGAGAAAACTTTGCGGACGTGGATCTCAGTTTTTTGAGTTTCATCATGTTTATTGCTGTTATCGCGTCGATGACTCAGTTGGTGGAAATGGCCGTTGAAAAATTTGCGCCAACCCTCTACAATCAACTTGGAATTTTCCTGCCGCTGATTGCAGTTAACTGTGCCATCCTTGGCGGTTCGCTATTCATGCAACAGAAAGCGTTCAACAACCTCGGAGAGGCCACCGTTTACGGAATAGGATCAGGTGTCGGGTGGTTCTTCGCTATTATCGGGATCGCTGCCATCCGTGAGAAAACCCGATATTCGAACATTCCGGCCCCCTTAAGGGGACTGGGGATTTCCTTCATTATCACGGGCTTGATGGGAATCGCATTTATGGGTTTCATGGGGATCAAATTATAAGAATAGAAATCAATAACAGTCGACAACAATGATATTTTTAGCAACCCAAACAACAATTATAGTCACCAGTGTGATCGTGTTTCTTTTGGTCATTGTCATGCTGGTTTCTATTCTGTTGTACGCAAAGAAAAAACTAACTTCTTCCGGTAAAGTTAAGATTAACATCAATGACGGCTCTCTTGAGCTGGAAACCGAGACCGGTAACAGCCTGTTGAGTACACTTGGGAACAATAAGGTGTTTCTCCCTTCAGCCTGTGGAGGTGGCGGCACCTGCGGAATGTGCCGATGCAAGGTGTCGGAAGGTGCAGGCTCCATTCTTCCCACTGAAACGGGTTTTTTCAGCAGGAAGGAACAGGCTGCAAACTGGCGTCTGGCTTGTCAGATTAAGGTGAAAGACAACCTGAAAATGGAAATTCCGCAGGAAGTGCTCGGTGTCAAAAAATGGGAATGTGAGGTTGTATCGAATAAGAATGTAGCAACCTACATCAAGGAGTTTGTGGTTAAGCTTCCGGAAGGTGAGCATCTGGATTTCAAATCGGGAGGTTATATTCAAATTGATGTACCCAAAATTGAAGTCAATTTTAAAGACATTGAAGTAGAAGAAAAATTCCGTCCCGAATGGGAAAAATTCGGAATGTTCAATCTGGTGATGAAAAACCCGGAACACACTTTCCGGGCTTATTCAATGGCCAACCACCCTGCCGAAGGGAATATTATCATGCTCAACATTCGTATTGCCACTCCTCCTTTTGATCGTGTAAACGGCGGATTCCAAAAAGTGAACCCTGGAATTTGTTCGTCCTACATTTTCTCCCGTAAACCAGGGGATAAGGTTAGCATTTCAGGTCCTTACGGCGAATTCTTCCTGAAAAAGAATGACAATGAAATGATGTTCATTGGCGGTGGTGCAGGAATGGCTCCGATGCGCTCACACCTGTTCCATTTATTCCATACCCTGAAGGAATCAAATAAAAAAGTTACCTTTTGGTACGGCGCCCGTTCATCGAAAGAAGTCTTCTATTACGATCAGTTCCGGGCTATTGAGAAAAACTTTCCGAATTTTTCATTTCACCTGGCCTTATCTGATCCACTTCCGGAAGATAACTGGACCGGCCCGACCGGATTTATTCACCAGGTTATTTACGATCAGTATTTAAGCAAACATGAGGAGCCTGAAGAAATTGATTATTATCTCTGTGGTCCCCCGATGATGAATGCGGCCGTTCAGAAAATGCTTTATGATCTGGGTGTTCCTACCGAAAATGTGCTGTACGATGACTTCGGCAGCTAAAAAGAAGAGCCTCCCGAACAAAATCGGGAGGCTCTTCTTTTTTATCCGTTAAAAGTAAATCAGGCAATATTGGTAAACACCTGCTGAACATCATCATCTTCTTCAATCTTGTCCAACAACTTTTCAATGTCTTCCAGTTGTTCTTCGGTAAACTCAACCGGAGTGGTTGGGATCCGTTTCAGCGTAGCCTTCTTCACATCAATTTTCTTATCATCAAGAGCTTTTGACAATGTTCCAAAACTGGTATAATCACCGGTAATATAGACCATATTCTCATCTGCTTCGATCTCTTCCAGACCTGCATCGATCAATTCCAATTCGAGTTCCTCCACGTCGATCTGATCTGTTTTTTCAATCTCAAACACCGCCTTATGCGAAAACATGAACTCCAGCGAACCCGTAGGGACCAAACTACATCCCATTTTATTGAAATAAGATTTGACGTTGGCAACCGTACGGGTTGTATTATCGGTGGCACACTCAATGAATATCAATACGCCATGGGGTCCTTTCCCTTCGTAATTGACTTCTGTATAATCGGTGGCGTCCTTACCCGCAGCCCTCTTAATTGCAGCATCAATATTATCCTTCGGCATGTTCTGCGCCTTGGCGTTCTGGATGGCTGTACGTAATTTGGCATTCATATCCGGATCAGCACCGCCTTCCTTTGCTGCAATCGTAATTGCTTTCGAAAGTTTCGGAAAAATCCGTGACATGTGGCCCCAGCGTTTTTCTTTTGCGGCCCGGCGATATTCAAATGCTCTTCCCATATATTAATTTTTTTACCGCACAAAATTAAAAAATAGTTCACCTCTTTATACTTCTTTCCAGGAAAAAACTCATGATCCTGTATTATCTTTACTCCAAATAAAAAAGGATATGACACGACCGCTCTTTTTTGCAGTAATTCTCCTTTCATTTCTGTTTCACGGATGTAAACAAAAGGCAGCGTATGTTTTCAATGAAGGCATGATTTATGGCACGACTTATCATGTAACTTACGAGAGTCCCCAAGGGAAAGACCTTCAGGAAGGAATCGAAGCGGAAATGAACAAACTGGATAATTCCATGTCCACCTTTAAACCAAACTCCACCCTTTCCAAAATAAATCAAAATCGGGATACCGTACTGGATGAATATTTTTTGACCATTTATAAAAAAGCGCATGAAGTTTCCGAGATTACAGGCGGAGCTTTCGATATTACAGTTGCTCCAATGGTCAATATTTGGGGATTTGGTTTCAAGAACAAGGAGAATGTCACTCCCGAACTCATCGATTCGCTCAAACAACTGGTAGGGTACAAAAAAATTAAGCTTGAAAATGGCAAAATTATTAAGGAACATCCCAACACGATGCTTGATTGCAGCGCAATCGCCAAAGGTTTTGCCTGCGATCTGGCTGCCCGATATCTGAATAAAGAGGGATGCAAAAACTACATGGTGGAAATTGGAGGAGAAGTGGTTGCCTTGGGTAAAAATAATAAAGGACGATATTGGCGTATCGGTATCAGCAGGCCAACTGAAGATAATTTTGATACCCAGCAAAATCTGAAAGCCATCGTCGAGCTGAAGAACAGGGCTTTGGCCACATCCGGGAATTATCGCAATTTTTATGTGGAAGGTGGTAAAAAGTATGCCCATACCATTAATCCGCATACCGGGTATCCTGTTCAGCACAGCCTGTTAAGTACAACTGTACTGGCAGATGATTGCATGACTGCAGATGCTTTTGCCACAGGCTTTATGGTACTGGGAATCGAAAAATCGATTGAAATTGCAGCTTCACGAGATGACATAGAAGTCTATTTCATCTATTCAGACGAAATAGGGAAATACAAAACTTACGTATCAGAAGGTTTTAAACCGCTTATCGCAGAAGAATTTGAGTGAAAACAGACTATCTTAACAACTTACATGAAGTTCATCATCAGCAAGTGACAGCTTTTTAAACTTCAAATTTCTTCTTGCATTTTCCTGTTCCATCTTATCATAAGAGGTAAAACAGGTAATTCCCCTTTCCTGCAATGCTTTATTGCCTCCGATATGAATGTTTGGAAAGCGCCCCCGCTTCGACACAAGGATCTTTACAGCCAATCCGATGAAGCAAAGCGCCATTAAGACAACCGCAATTATAAATATCTGAAAAAATTCCATCTCTTCTCGTCCTTTCTTTAATTGTTTCCAAAACTATCAAAAATTAAGTTACAAAAAGAATACCATAGTACACACGCTACCTTTTTATAAGGGTTCAGAAGACCACATTATTTATTTTTAAAATCAATATGCTCTTTTCATTCATTCTTTCTAATTTTAATGCAAATTAAATAAACATGGAAAAACACATTAATGTTGTAGGTGTCCTTTATATCATTTTAAGTGTTTTAAGTTTTCTGGGCGCTTTTACAATTTATTTCGTGCTGCGGCTGATCGGAAATTTCACGGATGATCATAATGCGAACATGGTCCTTACCATCATTGCTGACGTCTTGTCGGTTGTCCTGGTTGCTCTTGCCATTCCCGGCTTAATTGGAGGCATTGGGTTGATCAAAAGAAAAAACTGGGCCCGCATTTTGATCCTGATCCTTTCGATCATTAATTTACTTAATTTCCCAATTGGAACTGCTGTTGGAATTTACTCCATCTGGGCGCTTTTACAACCGGAAGTAACAGCTGAGTTTCAGAAGGTGAAGCAACTTTAAACCGTCTTCGTTTTGGAGCGGATAAAAGCTTTTCATATTACACTGTTGGGGAGGGTTCAGGGAGTTGGCTTTCGTCATTTTGTCCGGAAAGAGGCCCTTGAACTTGGTTTGAAAGGCTGGGTCAGAAATAAACCCGACGGCAGTGTGGAAATAGAAGCAGAAGGCGACGAAGAGATGATTTTTATTTTTTTGGAACTACTAAAAGCAGGTAACAGTTTTAGCCGTGTTGAACGGATCTTTAAAGCTGAACTTCCTGATCTTCAGAATTACCAGTCATTTTTTATAAAATATTAAAGAAATGGTTATATCGCTAATTTGCTGAAAAACATAACCATTTACCAATTATAAAACCATAATCAATTATGACCGACCGTTGTTATCATATGTCTCCCGGACAATTCCGGGAAGAAGGGAAAAAACTGATCGACTGGATCGCCGATTACTATGAACAAATTGAAAAATATCCGGTGTTGTCGCAAGTGAAGCCCGGTGAAATCAGGGAACAACTTCCGCCAAAGGCTCCCGAAAAAGGCGAAACGTTTGACAAAATGCTTGCAGATGTGGATCGTTTGATTATGCCGGGTATCACGCATTGGCAATCACCCAATTTCTTTGGCTATTTTCAGTCAAATAATTCGGGGCCTTCCATTTTAGGTGATCTGCTTTCTTCCGGATTGGGAGTACAGGGGATGTTATGGGCTACCAGTCCGGCCTGTACCGAACTGGAGAGTCATGTTATGGACTGGATCGTCGACATGATGGGTTTGCCCGCGCATTTCAAAACGACTTCAAGCGGAGGTGGCGTCATTCAGGATGCAGCCTCGAGTGCAGTATTGGCGGCCTTGCTTTCAGCCAGGGAGCGAAAAACCAACTTCAGCTGCAATCTGACCGGTGATACTTCGAAACTCACCGCGTATATTTCATCTCAAACCCATTCCTCTGTTGAAAAAGGAGTAAAAATCATGGGTATTGGTACTGACCGCCTTCGAAAGATCGCTGTGGATAAAACCTTTGCCATGGTACCTGAAGCATTGGAGAATCAAATAAAAGAGGACATCAAAAACGGCTGTATTCCCTTTTTTGTTTGCGCCACAATTGGCACGACATCGTCCAACGCGATTGACCCCATCCGCAGGATCGGAGAACTCTGCAAAAAACATGAGGTGTGGCTTCATATTGATGCGGCCATGGCCGGCACCGCGCTTGCTTGTCCGGATTACAGACATTATGCTGATGGCCTCGATCTGGCCGACAGCTATGCTTTTAATCCCCATAAGTGGATGTTCACCAATTTTGACTGCGACTGCTTTTTCGTGGCCGATAAATCGGTCCTGATTAAAACGCTGAGCATCCTGCCCGAATACCTAAAAAACGAAGCGACAGAGAAAGGTGCGGTGATCGATTACAGGGACTGGCATGTTCAGTTGGGACGCCGTTTCAGGGCCCTGAAATTATGGTTTGTCATTCGGCATTATGGAACAGAAGGTTTAAGATACCACATTGGAGAACATTTGCGCCTGGCCCGTCTGTTTTCTGAGTGGGTGAGTGAATCTTCTGCTTTTGAGCTGCTCAACCATCCTCCTTTTAACCTGGTGTGTTTCCGCCACACGAAAGGAAATGCATTTAATAAACTGCTGATGGATACACTTAATCAAAGCGGAAAGATTTTTCTGACGCATACGATCCTTGACGGGATGTTCTGGTTGCGAATGAGCATCGGCCAAACCCAGACACGTGAAGAGCACGTCGAAAAAGCCTGGGGACTGATCAAAGCAACCAGCGAATCAATCAGAGAGGAATGAACCCCTGTAGCGTTCTTTGCGTGTTTTTGCAGTTTTTGCGGTAAAGAATTTACCTGCCGAAGACAGTATTATTCGCAAAGAACGCTAAGAATCCAGGGATACTGATTTTGCTTCTTCCAAATCAGCTACAGCCTGGTTCAGATCCTGGTAGCAGTAGAATTGAGGATGACTAAAATTCTGGAATTTCAGGATCTTAAATGCATTAAAATACTGGAAAAAACGTTTTTCGAAGGTGACCGGTGAAGAACTGTTCCTTCTAATCCCGTTCAACGCGTCAATGAAATAATCTTCTTCAAGAAAACGTTGTAATGGCAAAGATACTCTCAGTTCTTCCACACGCCCTGGATTCTGCCCGTATAATACCGGGATCAGCCTAAAAAATTCGCGGAGATCGATGAATGATCTGAAACAATAAGTCGATCTAAGCCGGCTGCCACCTTTCATCCATTTCTGCAAAGCCGCCCCGGTGCCAAACGGAACCCGGTCAGACACCCGGGCTGAGGGATAGACTCTGGTTGTATCCAGCTCAGCCAGCTGACCCAGTTGAGTAAGCTTATGAAGAAAGTAAAAGTCCTCCCCCGCCTGCCGCCGGCTCATTCCTCCCTGTTTGCTGTACGCGCCGGCGCGTATAGCAAACGCTGATCCAATCGTATAAATCGCGTGGGGATACCCGCAATATTCCAGCGCCTCTTTATAATAATGAAGGTATGTTTCATACAGCATGATGCCCTCCCGCTGCTGTTGGTCTCTGAGTTCTTCCACACGATGCTTAAAGCTGATGGTAGTCCCTACGAGGTCCATTTCAGACGAAAACAGTCTTTCAAGTTCAGTCAGATAATTCGATTCAACCAGCGTATCCGCATCCAGCGAAACAATGACCCCTTCCGCCTTTTCCAGTTGTCCAAAGCGCCTGATAGCCTCGTCCATTCCAGTTTTTCGGGCCAATCCGACTCCGGCATGTTTACCGGGAAACGGCGCAGACCGGAACGGATACAAAGCAAAAAAAACCTCCGGATGCTTTTTTTTCCATTCCACCAGCGATATCAGATCTTGGTCATTTTGCCTGGATATTTCCTGTCCGCAATCTTCGGCCTCATTAATCACCACGATTACTTCCACCGCACAATCCGGCGGCCGGCATCGCGACAAGGAATCAATTGTTTTTAATAATTCAGGTTCATTGCAGGCAGGGATTATAATGATCATCCCCAGACCGGCAGGTGGCTGGTCGTGAATGAAGGTTGGAAACAGAACCTGCTTTTCAATATAACGTGAAGCAAATGACATTAGAAACGGAAAATAAAAAATCCGGGCAATTAACCCGGATCCCTGATATGATCTTTTGAAATTTATTTCTTTGCTGCGTAACGGGCATTAAGCGAATTAAGTACCTCTTTTGTTATATTGTGCGCATCATCTCCGATCAGGATACCGGATGAATTAAAGATATAGGAATATTTTCGTTCGGCATTGAACGTCTTCAGGTAATTCATCAGGCTATCCAGCAGTTGCTGATTGTTTGCATTCTGCATCTCGGCCAGTTTACCCGACAGCTCCTGATCAAGCTTCAGGATTTCCTGCTCCTCACCCACAAGGCGGTCGCGTTCCTGAACAGCCCGCTGCTCAGATAAAAAACCACCACGCTGAACTTTTTCCTGAAATGCAGCAGCCTGTTGTTCAAATTTCGAACGTCTGGCTGCATATTCCTTGGTATATGCATCCTGATTTTTTGTAAACGAATCATGAAGTTCCTGCGCCAAATCGTAATTGACAATCAAAGAATCAACTTTCACATAAGCGATCTTCATATCTGTCAATTGTGAAGAAGCTTCACCCTCCTTCCCGGAAGCATTACTTTTTGAAGAAGTGAAGTGTAAAACATAAATTACAACGACCGCAACCAATAGCACCAAGTTCAGGATCAATGATGTATTCTTCATACTTATAACTTTTTTCTTAACGCCATCACGAAACTTTCAGTCGTACTTCAATTTTGCAGGCAATTGAAATACCGAAAAACGGATGACATCGTTTTTAATTAGGTGATTAATTTCATTTAACTGGAGCCAAAATTAAAAATTTATCATCATCATTTCACGTTATTCCATCATATTTTTTAAAAGTTTGACCAATATCATCATCGAAGGTCAAACCTGAATAAAATCATATTTTTTTGGTGA
>Ga0074195_1001881_pt1 | contig 26461 bp, 33 predicted proteins | sample EPASupsiteHSE623_FD_64525 | JGI IMG/M metagenome (GOLD analysis project Ga0074195, IMG submission 64525) | Bioremediated contaminated groundwater from EPA Superfund site, New Mexico - Sample HSE6-23 | ecosystem: Environmental > Aquatic > Deep subsurface > Groundwater > Contaminated ... | reverse complement strand
GGCTATGTTGCGGTGCGCCATGTAGGACGCGTTGCCTTCGTAGGACGTGTAGCCGTTAAGCCTCATGTGCCCGCGCAGGTCCAGCGTTTCGGAGGGCGAGGCCGTTCCGATGCCGACGTTGCCTCCGGTCACCGCGAACGTGGACCCCCCCACGCTGAAGGCGTTGCCGGTGATGGTGGCGGAGCTGTTCACCGTAAGTTGTCCGCTCAGCGAACCTAGTGAAACCGTGCCGCTGAACGTAGCCGTCGCCGCGGTTATGCCGTACGGCAGTGTCAGATTGCCCTCCGCAGTGAATGTACTCTTTGTCGCCCCGCTTCCGAATTGCATCGTTCCATTAACATCCAGCGTCGCTTGCGGGGATGTCATGTTAACTCCGACTTCGCCCGATGGTAGGAGGGTCAGATTGTTTTTTCCCGACAGGTTAGTTTTGAGGAACAATTTACCTGTAGGGCTGTAATTTTCTATGGCAAAATCATCGGTAAGCCCATCATCTTTATATGAAAGCAGTCCGGTGTGCGTTACGTTCTGGCCTAAAAATATCCTCGTCCGGTTCCCCATTCCCTTAAAATAAGCCCACCCATAGCTGTCAAGAATCAATGGCGCATCGTGATAATCCAACATTGGATGAGATATTTTAAGTGCCGTTCCAGACTGGTATGTTGGGTCCCCCCATATCGGTTCGGCCTTCAGATACCACTCCATGCTATTATTGGCTCCGGCGGCGTCGCTGAAAAAATTTAATTGTGCCCCGCTGCCATATGTTTGAGAAAGAATACTCACCTCTCCCTTAATGGTTAATGGAACACCAGAGTAAGGCATAGGCGCGGTGGTCCCTATGCCCACGTTTCCCCCGATTACAACAAACGTGGAACCCCCCACGCTGAAGGCGTTGCCGGTGATGGTGACTGTGCTGTGCACCGTCAACTGGCCGGACATCGCGTTGGTGCCGTTCACAGACAGTTTGGCTGTGTTGAGCGTGTTCGTGTCCGTAGCCACCGTGTTGAACTGTGTCGTTACCGTGGACAGGTTGACCAGCTGCGTCGGTATCGCGACGCCTGTCGAAAGCTTTGTCGTGTAAAGCGTGTTCGTGTCCGTAGCCACCGTGTTGAACTGTGTCGTTACCGTGGACAGGTTCACCAACGACTGTGGTATCGCCACACCCGTTGAAAGTTTTATTGTGTAAAGCGTGTTCGTTGCGCCGGCCACCAGGTCGAATTGTGTCGTCACAGAGGATAAATTCACAAGTCCCGCCGGTATCGCAACGCCGGTGGAAAGTTTGATGGTGTTCAACGTGTTCGTAGCCGCCGCCACCGCGTTGAACTGCGCCGCAACCGTGGACAGGTCCACCATCCCCTGCGCGATTTTGCCTCCGCCGCTTATCGGTCCCCACACTTCCAGCGGCCCCTGCACCGTCGCCGAGGATTTCAGCGTGATGCCGTTGGCCGTTATCCGCCCGCCGTTGCCTTGCAGTATTATCGTCGGCGTGGTAGCCGTCGCGGTGGACGCCGCCATAATCATCTGCCCGGACAGTGTCATGGACGCCCGCCCCGTCGTGGTGGACTGCGTCAGCCCGTAATACGCCGACTGCGCCCGCGCGGGACTCGCCAGCGCGGCCAGCGCCGCAAATATCAGTATTTTTTTGAGCATGTTATCCAATCTCCTGTGTAATTGCGGCTCCGCCGCCGATGACGACAAAACCGTTATCTCCCACCGTTATGTCGCCGTAGTAGACCATCACCTGCTTGGTGTTCGTGCAAATCGCGATGAACGGCACCGACGGGTCCGCCGCCGCCACGCTGCGCAACGCCGCCAGCGTGCCTGTTTTTATCTGCCCCGCCGCCGACGGCGGAATCACCGGCGGTTCCTCGTCGTCGGGCGTAGGCGTTATCAGATTGTTATTGACGTTAACCGTCTTGGCGCGGATTACCTGATAGGACGTGGGCGACACGTTCGCATACGGCGTCCCAACCACCGCGTCCGAGGCCCCGTTGAGCAGCGCCAGCGACGCAAGCGCCGATATCGGCAACATGCCGCCGATATCCTCGCCGTTAAGTAACGCCGTGACATCCAGTCCCAGCGCGTTCCAGTCCACGGGACCGGTCGCCGTCATGGTCACGTCCTGCATGATAATTTGCGCCTTCACGACGCGGAACGTGCCCGCCGTAACGGGCCGCTGCGAATCTATGTAGTTGTAAACCTGCGCCGCCAAAGCGTCGCTCGGCGTCTCGCTGCCGGTTGTTACCGCATCGGCCAGTATCACCACGTCCACCGTGCCCGCGCCCTGCGGGCACGGTATGCATTTGGCCGCCGCTACGCCGGGTATGCTCTTCGCCCAGGTCTCGTAATCGTTCCGGTTGCCTCCGGCTGGCGGGCGGCGGATGCGCGCCAGCAGCCGCGCCAGCAGCTCCGCGTCGCTCTCGCCGGCCTCGCGCGAAATCCCGTAAAGCCAGCAGTGCCGCTCAAGCACCGGGCTGGATGCGCTGTCCGGAAAAATCTGCCGCGCGTTGTAGTCGAGCTTGTTATGCAGCCCCCACGCCGTGCTGGCCAGCGCGGCGGCGTTTGCGTACAACACGCTGCCCTGCGACACATCCGCGTCCGGACAGTTGTTTTTTATGTCCGTCAAAATCGCTGAAAATATACCGTCGAAAGTTTCGGCCATTACGCGACCTCCACGAAATTTGAGTACTTGAGCGGCGAGCCGCCCTTTGCCGTGGCGTCCACGGTGTAATTGATTCTGCCCTTGCCTATCTCGGTGGTAACGCTTACCGCCGTCAGCTTGCCGCCGTCCGTCAGCCATTTAAGCGCGGCGCGGATGTAGCTCTCAACCAGCCTGGCTGTGGCCGCGGTCGCCTTAGCGCGCCTCAAGGTTCCCAGCTCGCTGCCGAATGCCGGATTAACCCACCAGCTCCCTTTCGCCACGGCGAGGCTCACGTGAATGATGTTTATCAGCGTCGTCTCGGCGGCGCTCAGGTCCAGCGTGCCCTGCCCTTCGATATTTAGCTTGAAATCCATATAGCCTCACATCCCCGGCATCGCCGGGCCGGACGCGCCGCCCTGCGGGTCTGTATGCGTATGCACGTTGTAAATCTCGCGCATCGCGGCCATGGTGCCCGTTTCGTCGGACACGCTGCCGGCAACCCGCAAATCGCCGTTGATTACCACCTGCGGCGACGTTATGGTTACCGCCACGCCGGCGCTCATTTCCACTTTGCGACCGCGCTTGAAATGAAACTTGTCGCCCTCGTCGGTATAAAGGCATACTTCGCCGCGCTCAAGCGCCACGCGATAGCGGCTGTCGTCGCTGGACACCAGAAAAACCTGATTATCCTTAACCAGCACAAGACCGGACGCGCCGTCCTTCGGGCTGCTGGCGAACCCGTAATGTTGAAGCAGTTCCCTGTCGGCGAACGTCTCGCCGGGCCGCCCGACGGCGGCGAACAACCGCGCCGCGCCCTCGGTAATGCCCGTGATAACCACCCGGATGATGTTCATGCGACTTTTACCCCCGGCAGCCCAAGCCGCACCTTCGTAACCCGTCCATGCTCGCGCGACAGGCTGAACGTGCGCCCGGTAACAAGGTAGTTCCCGTGCAGATTATTCACCTCGTCGTCCACGCGGCACAGCTCGTTGATGGTCCAGAGACGCGTATTCCCAGCGTGGTTTTGCGAGTAGCCGGACACCATATATTCCGCCCGAAACGCCTGATGCCGCATTTCAGCGAATATCTGATTTACCCGCGCAGGCATCAATTCCGGGACGGAATCGTCCATCAGCATAAACGGTTTTTTTATAACGTCTTTGGGAAAACCATCGTAGGTAAAAGTTGCGCCGGAGGGGTCGTGGAGCACGTTTCCCGCGCCAAGGAAGGCTGGATTATTAACGGTAACACTGGCGTACAATTTAGATACATCTATCGTTAAGACGCCCTTCTGCGCATTATTACCGCGCCCATCCTTGCGCGACACGATATTGAACTTCGCCGCGCCAGCGGCCTTTGGCGTGCCAAAAACAAAATTTCCCTCAGGGTTGCAATAAAATAGCAGTCCGTGTTTGGCGGAGACTGTCCTCAGCGCGTCAAATATCGTCTGTCCCATTTCAAAACGATGTGTCTGCTTGGGCGCAGGAAAAACTCCCTGCTCGTACCGAATCTTTTTCAAATCAATCACCGGCACCGAACTCAACAGGCTTTCGGCGAGTGTTTTAATGCTGGTTTCTTTCACGTCCTTGAAGTCGGTCAAATACCAGTCCACCAGCAAACCCATCATATCGCGGCCCTCCAGCTTCAGAGAGCTGCCGTCTTTCGACGTGGACCGCGAGACTTTATCCACATAACCATTAAGCGCGGGGTGGCCGTTTACATAAAGTTTGCAACCCTGCCCCGCATGAACGGTTATTTCCGGGTTAGCCAGCGCGACGTTAAACGCCGCCGCAGCGGCGTACATATCGGCGTCCACTTCGTAGGCGAGGAAATTCTTTATTTCGCGTCCGCCGACGTTAAGCACGATAGAATCAGCCATTTGTCGCTCCGTAAATATTTAGCGTACCGGCGGCCTCGTTGGGGTTTTGCAGTCCGGCGTTAAGCGCCAGCAGGCGCGCTGCCGCGCGGAACGGCAACCTGTGGCGCAGGCAAACCAGATGCAGCGGCATCGGCTGGTCCAGCGTAACCTGTTTGATGTTTTCCCGCTCCAGCTTGACGGTGTTGACGTGGTTTTCCAACGCCAGCGCCATGTCCTTATAGCTCTGCGGGTCGAGGCCGTTCTGCCGCGCGCAGTCAACAGCCTCCTGCAAATACTGCCGCGCGAGGGCCAGCGTGTTCTCCAACTCGTCGGCGGTCATCAGGTTTGTTACCGTGCTGCCGTCGGAAACTGTATCGTCTGGGATTTGTGGTATAAAGTTCCCGTCCGCATCCACCGGTGCGGCGGCCTCGGCTGTTTTCAGCGTATCCCGCAGGTCCTGCTCCTGGCTGAACACGTCCGCCGTCGCCACGGCCAGCGCCTCGGCGCAGCTAAGTTTAAGCGTGGCCCGCACCGCCGCGCCGGCGGCAGCCTGCGCCGGGTCCGCGCCGCCGAAGTTGGTAAACGATTTTTCCAACCCACGAAAAGATTCGCTGAGCTTGCTGACAAAATTGGCTGGCGAGCTTTTAAGCGTCTGATACGCCACTGCGTACCGTTCTACCGCCTTCGTGCAGGACAACACCATGGTGGACGGCACGTCCACCGCCCAATTTAACAGGCTGGTAAAGCTGTCCGCCGGGTTGCTCGCCGCCGACATCGTGGCCGTGAACGTACCCGACGCCGCCGAAATTTTGTTTTGAAACGCCGACACGCGCGATTTTACGGCGGAGTATTTTTTCTGCGCCGCGTTCATCGCGTTCCGCGCCCATGCCAGCCGGTTGTTAGCTCCCTTCACCGCCGCCGCGTTCACGGCGTCCGTAACCGCTATCTTCTGCGCGGCGGGCGCGGACTCCGCGCCGTTTTCAACGAAGGTTATCTCGATAACGGCGTTTTGCTTGGTGTCATCATGCCGGCAGTGAGTCTTTTCGATGTCGCCGACAAGCAGCCCGTAAATGGGGTGAATGAATTTCTTCCCGGCGTTTGCCTGCCGCAACCAGCTCAAAAAGGTTTTATGCGCGGCGTAGTTCTCGCCGCTGAAGTACGCGCGCATCGTAACCACGCGCGCCTTCAGTCCCATCGGCTCCAGCTCCGCGCCGTTTTTGAAGGGAAACTCGTGTTTTACCAGCGCGTTCTCAAGCCCGTCCTCGGTAAACTCAAGCTCGGGGTAAAACTTGTTCCCGCTATCGTCGTAAAACGAAGGGGTCAAAAGTTCATTTGCCATATGCCGCCTTTAACCCCATGAAGCCGCGAACGGCTGTGATTTTCACGTCGGGCGCGTTCGTATCGGTATGTATGCGCCCCTGCGCGTCAATTCTTAACTCGATAACTCGGTTCTTCGTATAATCCGTTTGCCCGGAGGATTGATGCAGTAGCTGGAACAGGTCCGACATTATGGGGGTTGCGTCGAGAGCCGCAACGGCGGCCGTGGTTGCCGCTGCTATCATAACAGGTGGCGAGGCCAGCGCCGCACCCATTCCCAACCTGCCCAACATTCCACCAGCGGTTCCTCCGGCGAAACCTCCGATATTTGGAATACTGCGCCCGAACTGGTCCACCAGCCCGCCGGGTCCTCCGCCGAGACCAAATCCGGCGGGCCAGTTCGTAACAAACACGGGCTTAACCCCGGTAAGCGCTTCTTGCGCCCTGCCGGCAGCCGCGCCGACCAAACTCGACCCGCCGAAAGCGGATATGCCGAACTGTTGCAATCCGCCTTTAAGCGCGAGCGCGGCTTTTCCCATCCCCCACGCTCCGCCCAGCATCCGCGCCAGCCCCCATACCGAAACCCCGGCGATTGCCGCGCCACCGGCGGCGGCAAGCAACGGATGCTCGCGCCCCGCGTCAGCTATTGCCGATACGGCTTTTCCGGCGACGGACACGGTCGCCGTCATCGCCGGAATCCATGGTGCGTAAAGCGCTCCCATCGTGTTATGCCAGGAGTTCCCCAGCTTGGACAGCGACGCGCTTAGCGCCTCGTTTTGCTCATTGAAAGCGGCGACAGCCCCGGCGCGTTTTCGCGCGGCGGCCTCGAACTCGTCTATGTTTTTTGCGTTAAATAGATATTCGGCAGCTTCCGCGCCGCCTACGAATATCTTGTCGAACGCGCCGCTTCGCTCCGAATCGGAAACGTTCTTAAACCGCGTTTTCAATTGCTTTTGCAACTCGGCGAACCCGACAAACTTATCGCCCTTGAAAAAATCCAATCCCTCCATCCGCGCCCACTGCGCTTGCGTGCTCCTTGTGTCGGTCCACGTCGCAAGCACGCTGTCCATCATGCCCTCGACTTTAGTGCCGGGCTTAGTCAAGGAAGCGTCCTTTAACAAACCGGCCAGCGCAACGGCAGAATTCAGCGTTACGCCGTGCGCGGCCATGGATAATCCGGATTTCTGCAACGCGGCTACCACTTCCGCCGGGTCGGCTCCTGCCTGCGCCGTCCAGTCCAGCGCAGCATTCATTTTTTCTGCACTGTCGACGCCGAATTGGCCGCGGAAAAGTTCCATCATCGCGCGCGTGCCCTCGTCGCTGTTTCCGCGCAGCCGGCCAAGCGCAAGCGCCGTCTCGGCGGAACCGGACACCAGTGCGGGCGAGAATCCCTCTTTGAGCAGCGCGTTCTGGAATGCGGCCGCCTCCGGCGCGGCTATCGGCATCCGCTCGGAGAGCTTATACGCCGTCTCGCTGACGCGCTTCATCTCTATGCCCAGTTGCGAGGCGTTTTTCACTCCGTCGGCCAGGAACGACTTTGTGCGCAAGGTGGCCTCTTCCATCGCCATGGCGGCGGAGACGCCCGGCTGCATCAGCTTCCAGCCGCTGTAGGCGATACCCGCGCCTTCCAGCGTGCGCTGGAAGCTGCCGCGCATCGCGTCGAAGTCCGCCGAAACCTTGGCTCCCGCTTTTCCCAAGCCGTTAATGCGCGACTCGAGGCGGCTTATTATTCCGCCCGCCGCGTCAATCGCCGTAAAGCTGAGAGCCAGTTCCATCATCTGCGACATAGTCGTTTTCCCGTTACCGCTGCCGTTTCACCTTGTAGGTTTTCTGCTCTTTTCCGCCGGACATTTCACCCGCGCACTCCAGCCAGGCTAACGCCTCGTCCGCCGGCATCCGCAAAACTTCGCGGAAGCTAAACCCGTGCTTCATCAGCCACAGCACCAGCCGGCGCGGGCTGCTGTTTGCCGCCGGAGCGAAAGCGGTTTGACGCCGCTAAAAGCGCGTCAAAGTCCTCCTCCGCCATGGACATGACGAGTTCTGGCGTTATTTTTTCGGCGGGGATTGTCCCCAGCCGCACCAGCCGCCGCGAGTAGACGCAGACGGCGAGGAACGCCTTGTTGCCCTGCGCGCGCGGGTTGTCCAGCGCGTGCACGGTGTCGCCCACGAACTCGCGGCGCAGCGCGAATTCGGTATGCTTTTCGCCGCCGAACTCCACGCCGACGGGCAGAACGCCTTTTATGGTTTCGCTCATGACTTAGTCCTCGCTGCGCGCGGTCGCGCCGAGCGTGATAGCGCGTGTGGCTTCCTTTTCGCTGTCGAACTTCAGGTCGCCGATAGTAAGCACGGTAACGCCGGTGTAGCGCACCACCTTTCCGCCGTCCATGGTAATGGTCAGCGTGCCATCCGCGACGCCGCGCCAGTCGAACGCGCCGGATTGCGGGATGACGTAATCCACCTCCACCTCGTAGCGCGGCGTAACGCCCACAAAGCCGGTCTTGTTCATCAGTTTGACCGTTTTGTTCAGCTCTACGGATTTTTCAGAGAAACTTTGGAAGTCCGTTATGCTCTGGCCGTTCACGGCCAGCTCTATCTTCGAAACGTACATGTCAGACATAGTTCTCCTCACAGGACCAGACTTATCTGGCCCGCTATGATGTGCGCGCCGGGCACCACTTCGGACGGGATGTCCATGATGATGCGGCTCACGTTATCCGGGTCGTCGTAGGCGTCGGGCCGGTTGGCAGCAACGTTTTGCACCACTTCCGCCGCTTCGAGCTGCTGCAACACCGCCAACAGTTCGGTTTTCACGGCCTTCGACGTTTTGCCCGCCACGCGCTTTGCGCGCGGGAACACGGCGCGGATTCGGGCAAGCACCGACTCCGCAACGTAATCCATGCTGCGCGGCGTGGTTATATCCAGCAGCGTAGCGTCGGCGTTGCCGGCCTCGTCCTTGACGCAGGTGGTTATCGCGCGCACTATTTGCACTGTGCCGTCGGTCGCCACTTCTCCCGGAGTAACGCCGTTGTAGAGGCAGCTTTCCTGCTCATCGTCCGAAAGCCGGTCGGCTATCGCGGGCGCGGCGATGTCGGGCAATACCACCGTGTCCATCGGGCGGGCCGGGTCTGCCTCGGCGGCAAGCACTGCGGCATACTGCGCCGCCTGCTCGAACGGCGCAGACGCCGAGCCGCGCAGGTAAAACCCGCTCAGCCGCCATGAGTTGAGCGTGCCGCCCAGCGTGCAGGCTGCGGAAAGCGAGCCGATGCCATAGGCGAACACGCCGCTGCCCCATTTTTCCGAGGACGAGGAGGATACCGCCTCGCAATGCGCGCCCAGCGCGGCCAGCGAAGTGGCGTCGTTGTACGGCACGCCGATGAGGTGGTAGCGTTCGCCCGTAACAATCGCCAGCGCGGTCGCCAGCACCGGGTCCGTCGCGCCGCCGGTCATGGCGGTAACGGCAACACTCACTCCGTCGGCGTTCGGGTCCGCCGAAAGGACTATGCTGTTGCCCACTGTTCCCTTATTTTTCGCGGTCAGGGTTACAGTGCCGCTGTTGATTGTCGCGGTTACCGGCAGGTCGGGCAGGTTGTCCAGCGCGGCTTTAAGGTTCGCCGCTATTTCCGCCGCCGTGTCGCCGGCGGCGTAGTTTATCTGCACGGGCGTCGCGCCCACGCGAAATGTCCGCGTGCCGGTAGCCGTGGCCGGGCCGGTGATGGCGAAGGAGCCGACCGCCTCAGCCGAACTGGCGGCATCCGCCAGCGGCAGCACGTAGAGTTCCTTGAGGTATTTGTTGGCCGACAGCGCACGCAGGCACATGATGGCCGCGAGGGAACCCGCGCCGAACTTTGCGCGCGCGTCGCCCTCGGAATAAACCTGCACCGGCACGTTCACCGGCGCGGAGCCGCTGGAGGTCTTTTGCGCTACAAAGAGGACCTTCTGCGTGTTGCCCGGCAGGGAATTGCGCCCCGCCTTCAGGTTGAACTCGAGCGGCACGCCGGGTTTGCGGCGGGCGCTCGAGATGGTTTTGAATTGAATCATTGCGGTTTCTCCTTGGTAACGCGCACAAGGCTGCCGTCATTTATCAGACGGAGATAATATGCGTCGCCCGGCACCGCCACCGCCGCGTCGTCGGTTATGTATTTGCGCGGCTGGCCTTTCATGGGGCACTTAAGCCCCGGCTTCGCCCTGACCAGAATCTTGTCCGGCTCCATCGGTTCCTCCCTGTAGTGTTATTTCGTTCGTAAGCACGGTTTTGCCGCCGTAGAGCACATTCAGCCCCATGGTCAGCAAGTCCGCCGCTGCCGCGTCGTCGGTCTTTTTGACGGTGTACGACGTGGAAAAAGTCATTCTGAAAACGCCCACCCCCGCCTGCCACTCCTCCTGCTCGCTGATGTCGGTGAAGCCGCCGTATGCGATGGCGCTTATATCCAGTCCCAGCTTTTCGAGGAACAGGTGTTGCGCCAGCGCCTCGATTATCGGGTACGCGCCTTTGCGCCGCGAGGCATCGTCTCGCAGGTTGCTCACTCTCACCCACAGCACGATATCAACGCGCTGCTTCATAGCGTTCATTGCCGGCGCGGTCGCTTCCCCGGCCACTACCGATAGACTGTAAGAGGGACCCGCAACGATATTGACGCCGTTGCGGGGAATATCCGCGTATCTAACTGTCGGCGCGACCGCCTTCAGACGCGCGATTATCGCGTTTTCAATTTCCGCCAGCATTGGCGCTCGCCTCCGGGGGCTTTACGGCGGTATCAGCAGCCGCGGACGCGGCCTGCGGCGACTCGGCAGTCACATCCGCCGGGCGGTAAGCGTTCAGCGCGGCCTGCGCCTCCGTGTTCATGGCGACGACCGCGTTGTCAATCATGGCGGCGGCAACATCGCTGACGCTGGCGGGGATACCGAGCTGCTTTAGCTTAGCCAGAACGCGCGATTTCTTTTCCTCGCCCAGCCCCGCGTCCGGCAGCAGTATTTCCTCGATGCGGACGAGGTAATAGACGATGTGTTCCAGCGCGTCCAGCAACAGTACCCGCTGTTCGGTCGCCAGCGCGTCATACTCCGGCAGCGCCAGCAACAGCGCGGGCATCCGCAGGAACACCCACGCATAAAAGGCCCGCGCTTTGGCGGTTATCAGTCCGCTGACCCACCCGCGCAAAGTGGGCGAGACCGCCGCCAGCGCCATCATGAGAGCCGTTCCTATCAGCCATGCCTTTATGCCGGTCATGTCAGTTCCCGAACTTCCAGAACGCGCCGATATAGCCGCCGTAGTCGAAGGCGGGCGTGCTGAAATCCCGGCTGCACCAGACGCCGGTTGTTATCTTTTTCAGCACGGTCTGCGCGGGCAGGACCGAAAGCAGATTTTTTATGGGGTCCAGCGTAGCCAGATACTCGCCGGCGTGCGCGTTTACGCCGACAATAATCTGCGCGTTCCCGCTCTTGCTTGTCGGCGTGACAACGCCGGTATCGAGCGAAACGTATTTCACGGGCCGGTAGATTTCCAGCGACCCGCCGCCCAGCCAGCCGCCGTTTTTTGCGCTGTAGAACATGCCCAGCGTCAGGCTGTCCATGTCCACGCCGGCGGGGTCGCCGCTCTCCAGCACGGAGGCGGCGGTGGCCGAAACCTCGGCGGCTTTCGCGGGGATGCCGATAAACGCCAGCGTCAGAAACAGGCCGGCGCACAGCGCCAGAAACATCAGGGTGAACTTTTCAGACTTTCTCATTTTCATATCTCCGTTCAGACCGCAGGTCTGTAGATTTTCCCGTCGTATGTCAGCACTTGGCGGCACTTGGCAGCCTCGCGCCACGGCTCGCCCAGGCCGAGGTGTATCCAGCCCGGCTCGCGGATAACCTGCCCGAAGCGCAGCAGTCCGGCCCCCGGCGATTTCAGCGGGGCGGCATTAAGCCGTATCCAGCCGAACACCGTATCCAGCGAGACGCCCGGCACATGGAAATCCGCCGCTTCGCCAACCATGTGCTGCGAGTTCGCCGCGCCCTTGATGGCGGCGTTAAGCGCCTCGCAGCGGAACCCGCTCAGTATCGCTACCGGGCCGAACTGTTCCCGCACCGGTTCCAGCAATCCTCTGCAAAGCGACTGCAAGCTGGTTATGAACGCCGCGGCTTCAAGCCGGTTTTTGGGTTCCAGCGCCGGGCGGGAACTGGAAACCGTCAGTTCGTCGAAGCTGAAATGCGGCGACAACATCGCTTTCTTTCCCATCTCAGTAATCCTCCAGCCGGCGCTTGCTAAACATCCGGTCCCGCCGTGTTTTGTTGCATTGCGCGCTGGTCGGCGCTTGTGCAATGCCCGTGGCAGACTCAAGCAACATGTCTCCGCTTTGCAATTTTCCCAGCGTGGATACGGCGGCGCGGTAAAGTTCCTCAAGACCTTCCAGCTTTAGCAGCAGATTGCGGCGACGGTGCAGACGGTAAACCGCTATATCCACGGCCAGCCGCTGTATCAGCGCCGGAACAGGACTCAGGGGCAGGGTGTACCTGCCCCTGAGATACCCGTCAATTTCCTCCTGCGCGCTGGCGATTGCCCGATTAACCCTGTCCGTGTTTACCGCGCCGGTATTCTCGTCGTCGGTGAGCTGTAACAGCCCGTCGCTTGACAGTCGCTCGGTCAAATCAGCCTGCGCGCAGTAGGTCATATTTTTCCCTCAGGCCAGCAGGACCTCGATAACGTCGTCGCTGTCTCCGTCTTCCATCGCGTAGCCGTTCACCGCCTGCGGCAACACGCCGCCAGCCAGCGTCATCGCAGGCTCCGCGCCGGATGAGAGCACGGCGACCGCGCCAGTCGGCACCACGGCGGACAGCGCCGTCGCGGTTACGGCTTTGCCGGTTGCGTCCGACGCAAGCGCCGCGCCGGCAACCACGCCTGCGCCCAGCTTCACCAGCGTCTTGCCGGAAACTACTACGGGCGCTTCGTCGCCCGCGTCGGTTTCCACATCCACGACACCGAGCGCTTTCGCGCCGGCGGCGCAGGGGTTGCCGTCGAAACCGACGAACAGGTGTTTCGCGAGGTCAACGGCGGCGGTGAGGGATACTGTTACTCCGGGGATTTTGGGCATAATCTCTTTTTCTCCTTACGCCGCTGCGGCGTTGGTGTCGGCTATCAAGTAACCGGCGTCGGCTCCCACGATGTGGGGCTTGATAAGGTCGGTAACGTTGATGTTTTCGACCTTATTGTCCTCGGACATCCACGGCCCGGCCTTGGGATAATCCTCAGCGCGCAGGCTGTAGCCGTAGGCGGGTTCGTAAATGCTGGGTTCCTGTCCGTCATCCACGCCGGGCACATAAGCGAGGATGATATTGTCGCCCCATACATCCGATATCACGCCTTTTTTGTTCATCGACACCGCTTCGCCCACTACAATCTTGGAGATGCCGAAGATGGTCTGCATCAGTTCGACGGTGACCACGCCGAGCTGGGAGTATTTGATGCGCTCCAGCAACTGCGGGTGTGAGGCCAGCGTGATATAAGCCGCCGCGCCCATCAGCGCGGTATTGGGCTTGCGCCCTATCTGCCCGCGCACCGCTTCTTTTGCGGCGGTGATGACAGCCACCGGGTCCGAATGGGCGTAATCCGAGAACTGGCCCTGACCTGTGAGCGTCTTTTTGTTGCTGGCCCCGTAGTTTGACGCATTCTGCGCCAGTTCGGCGCACCCTATTTCATGCGCCAGCGCGATGATGGCGCTTGCCGCTCTCACGCCGTAGGACTCGAGGTTGATGACATTCTTCGACGCGCGGATTTCGCGCATGTCGATGGGATAGGATATGTCGTGCTCTTCAAGCCCGCATTCGACGGAATCTATTCCCTCCGGGTCCATGACGTTGCTTTTGGCGCGTATAGCGCGCAAGGTGTTTATCGCCTTGAAAGATTCCTTGCTGAACAGCGGAATCTTGTTTTGTTCCTTCGTGACCGCCACGAACGGAAACAGTGTCTTGCCCATCATCTGCGCGTTGGTGTAGCCGCGCGCCAGATTGGTAAGTACCGGGTCAACTACCTGAAGTTCGCCTATTCTGCCCATCTGTTATTTTCCTCCTGATATTTTGGCGCAGGCGGCGGCGTAGGAAATGTTTTCCTTGTCAGCCATCGCCGATATTTCTTTATGCAGAGCAAGCCGGTCGGGGTCAGCTTCCGCGAATTCCGAATCCTGCCCGGAGCCGGAGCCTGCGGCTTTGCCTTTAGGCGCGGCTTCCTCGAACTTGACCGCCTGCGGCAAGCCCGACAGGAACGTTTTGAACTCCACCAGCGGCGCTGCCTTTTGCCCTTCGGCAAATTCATACTCCGCCACGGGCGAAAGCAGCTCCATGACGCCCAGCGCCAGCGGGCGCTGCGCCGGGGTGAGTCGGCCTTCCTTCACCAGTCCGTCGCAGAAAGCGGAATATTCCTGCCTGCGCGCGGCGGACTCTTTTTCCTGCAACTGCGCCGAGAGAGCCTTGTTCTTTTCCTCCGTCTTGCGCGCCGACTCGGCGAACTCGGCGGCTTTTTGCTTTTCGGCTTCAAGCGCGGCTTTGGTTTCCTCAAGTGTCTTCATGTCTTCTTTTCCTTTCGGCTCCGCGAACGCCGGTGCGGGTGCATCGTCGCATTCGGGAGCGGAACCGATTTGTTTTAGGGTTTCCACGTCGTAATTGCTTACTACGCGGTCGGCTGTCTCCTGACCGAACTTCTCAATCAGCAGGTCGCGCATCCTCTGCCACAGCGACCCTATTACGCCAAAGCCCGGCTCGGAAAATTCCACCTCGCACGAGGCCGGTTCGGAAAACGCCGCGTCCGCCAGTCCCTTCACCGCCGGAGGCATCGCGCCCAGAAATCCCACATGGCGCAGGGAGCCGTCGGCGTAGAACGCGACGGAGCGTTTCTTGAAACGCCCGGCTTTTACGGCTTCGACAAATGCGGGGTCTAGTTGCTTGAGCGACGCCATCAGTTTGTCGCCCGCGCGCTTGAGACCGCTCACCCAGCCGTATGCGGGCGCGTTGTCCTCCGGATGCCCCAGCACTACCGGCGCTTCATGATAGGCCGGGTCGTAGCTGGCGACCGCCTTGTCGATGTCTGCGACGGTCCAGTTCCGTGAGTTGCCCTTCCTGTCGGTGTGCTTTCCCGTTTTGAAAACTTCAATTTCCATGTGCACCTCCACGCATATTCTCGCAGGTTGGGCAGTCTCCACTCTTGTAAACCGTTTACAAGATTGCGGCAGGGGTGGTCCGCTAACATATCAGTAGCAACAAGTCGGATTTCAACCATCGGCGCCGTAGGCGCCGATGTATGAGGCCGGAGGAGGGTCCTTGGAAATGTGGAGTTTTTTTACTGACCTGGCGCTAAAGTGGGGCTTGCCCGCGATACTGATGATTTTCTGGTATCTCCATTCCCGCGACCAGAATCAGCTTTTTCGCGACATGCTCCAGCAGCACAAGCAGCAATCCGAGCAGCACTTCGCCCAGTTGCAGGAAATGCTGGGCACATTGCAAATGCTCGGCGCGGGACAGGCCCGGCTGGAAGGCAAAATCGACACGAACCAGTCGTGCCCGATAGTAAGGAGACGAGAGGGATAATGAACGAGGAAAGATTGCTGTGCAAAGGACGCCTTGTTGAATGCGAGCGCAAGCTGGACAGCCTCAACGAACAGGCTCAGGGCGTCTGCGTGGCCATACGCGCCCGGCTCAATCCGCTGCTGGAGGCAAACCCCGAAAAATGGGATACCGCCAATGTGCTCGAAAACGCGCGGAGGCTGAACGATGTGGTCGGAGAAATGCGCAAACTTCGCACCCAGATAGACAAGCTCAACGAGGCCTTGGGCAATGAGTAAGAAAGCTCTCCAGTTCGCCAACGCGGAACGCATGTATGTGCGCGAGATGTGCACTTGCATGGAGATAGCCGCGTCCTGCCATATCTCCGAGAAGACCGTGCGGTTATGGAAAGATGAGGGACAGTGGGACGTACAGCGCGCAAACAACACGCGCAGCCAGAAACTGTTCGCCGAGGAGCTTTACGAGTTTTCCCGCGCCCTGCTTAAAAACATCATGTCCGACATGAAGGAGGGCAAGCCGGTATCCGACGCCCGGCTTTATACGTTGTGCCGCCTATGCCCGCAACTGCTCAACGTAAAAGAGTACGAAGACACCCTGCGCAAAAACGGCATAGCCGACGCGCCCGTAACCCGCGAAGAAATCCTCGAGCGTGTAGATAAAGCTATCCGCGGCGGAGACATAACAAAATGAAGCTCGGCTTCCTCCCGTATCAGAAACGCTGGCTGGATGATAAATCCCCCGTCAAGATTTGGGAGAAAAGCCGCCGCATCGGCGCGACCTACGCGCAAAGCTACGAGGATGTTTACGATTGCCTGCACAACGTGGTGCCCGCCGTCTGGTTTTCCTCCGCCGACGAGTCCGCCGCGCGGGAGTACGTGCTTTACTGCGACATGTGGGCCAAAAAATACAACGCCGGGCTGGACTGGGTCGGCGACCGCGCGTTCGACGACAAAAAGGGCGTCAAAACCTATGTGCTGCAATTCGACAACGGGGCGCGCATAAACGCATTGTCCAGCAACCCGAAGGCGTTCCGCTCCAAGGGCGGCAAGGTTGTTCTGGACGAGTTCGCGCATCATGAAGACCAGGAAGCGCTTTTCCGGGCGGCGCAGCCGTCAGCCATGTGGGGGTATCCGCTTCGCATTCTATCCACCCATAACGGCGTGAACTGCCGCTATTTCAAACAGGTTGAAGCCGTAAAAACCGGACGGCAAAAACGCTGGAGTCTGCATACAACCCCGATACAGCTTGCCGTGGAAGAAGGCCTGTATGACGCCATTTGCGGGCACAAAACCACACAAAAGGAGCGTCAGGAATGGCTGGACCAGCTCCGGCAGGATTGTTTCGACGAGGAAACATGGTTGCAGGAATACTGCTGCGTCCCCATCAACGAGGCCGACTCATTTCTCTCGTATGAGATGCTGGCCGCCTGCGAACTGGAAGGAATACTGCGCCAGCTCGGCGAATGCGCCGGCGAGCTTTTTCTGGGCAGCGATATCGGCATCAAGCACGACCTCACCGTTTTTTACATCATCGAAAAAATAGGCTCGCTCCTTTTCACCCGCGCCATAATCGTGCTCGAAAAAACACCCTACGGTATCCAGCGGAAAATCCTCTACGACATACTCAAGCATCCCCGGTTACGCCGGGCCTGCATGGACGCCACCGGCATAGGCAACCAGTTGGCGCTGGAGGCGCAAGAACAGTTCGGCGCGAACCTCGTGGAACCCGTCATATTCACCGGCAAGGTCAAGGAAGCGCTTGCCTACGGAATGAAAATCGCGTTCGAGGACAAAAAGCTGCTCATACCGCCGGATTTCGCTTTACGCGAGGATTTCCACAGCGTCCGCAAAATCACGACGGTCGCCGGAAATATCCGCTTTGCCGTTTCCCGTTCCGATACCGACGGCCACGCCGACCGCTTCTGGGCGGCGGCGCTTGCCGTGCAGGCGGCGAGCGAGGGCGGGGGAGGAATGCCGGAGCTGCATTCCCGCAAACCGCATATTTCCAGCCCGCTTTTGAGCGGTTACTGGTAGCCCAAAACTATCGTTTTGGCGAAAATTCGTTTTACGGGGCCTAGAATGCCCCACGTCAAAAACGGCAGGGCAATGTACGGCTGCGCGGCTTATAGTGCGAATTTAACGGGGGTTTGGGGGCTATAAACGCAGGTCTGGTGGAAATTTTAGGGGCGGTTTCGCGCGAAACCGTGCCGCATAAATAGCTTTTACAATGCGCGCGCGAGAGCCGCGACCGGCTCGCGGCGGAGAGAAAACGGAGGCACGATGGCAAAAGGACTTTGGCTCAACAAGGACAAATTTGTCAGTTTCGCGGAACTCAACAGCGACCTGAGCGGGGATATCGCAACTCGCCGCCGCCGCTTCGAGTTTGTCAACATGGAGTTGCTGCCGAACCCCGACCCCGTGCTAAAACGTATGGGCAAGGATATCTCGGTCTACCGCAACCTCCTCAGCGACGCGCACCTCAGCGCCGCCGTCGAAAGCCGCAAGGCGGGCACGCTTTCGCTTAACTGGGAAATCAACCGTGGCGGCGACAAGGACCGCGCCGCCAAAATCATAGACGACATTTTCCACCAGCTCGACATCAACCGCATCATCGACGAAATGCTCAACGCCGCCATGTTCGGCTACCAGCCGCTGGAAATCCAGTGGGAAGTGCGGGACGGCTGGGTTGTACCGGCGGATGTTGTAGGCAAACCCCCGGAGTGGTTTTGTTTCGACCCGGAAAACCGGTTGCGCTTCAAATCCGCCGTCAATTTCTTCCCCGGCGAACTGCTTCCCGACCGCAAGTTCCTCGTAGCCGCGCACCGCGCGGAATACGCCAATCCCTACGGCATCGGCCAGCTAAGCTGCTGCTTCTGGCCCGTAACCTTCAAACGCGGCGGCTGGAAGTTCTGGGCGGTGTTCTCTGAAAAATACGGGATGCCGTGGATGGTGGGAAAACATCCGGCGGGCGCGACGAAAGAAGACAAAAAAACTCTCCTCGACGCAATGGAAGACGCCGTGCAGGACGCGCTGCTCATCCTGCCGGAAAACTGCTCGATGGAAATCAAGGAGTCCGCCGCCAAGACCGGCAGCGCGGATATTTACGAACGCCTCATAATTCGCGCCGACGGCGAATCCTCCAAGGCCATCGTGGGCCAGACGCTTACCACCGAAGTGGGCGTCAACGGCTCATACGCAGCGGCGCAAACGCATTTCAAGGTGCGCGGCGATATCGTAACCGGCGACGCCAAAATGGTCTGCGGCGTTTTCCAGCAACTCATAGATTGGATATATGAAATGAACTTCCCACAGGCGCAACGCGCCCGGCTCGACCTTTTCGCCGAAGAAGATGTCGATAAGGAACAGGCCGAACGCGACGAAATCCTTTCCCGTGCCGGGTTGCGCTACAGCAAAAACTATTTCAAGCGCACCTATAACCTGAGCGATGACGATATAACCGATATCGTCTCGCCCGGAGCGCAGTCGCAGGGGCCGGCATTCGCGGAAGCACCCGCGCCGGACATTGCCGACCAAATCGCCGATAATCTCGACCCCGCCGAACTTCAGGCCGAAGCCGAAGGCCTGCTAAAGCCGGTGTTCGACCTCGTGGCCGACTCCGCCTCGCATGATGACCTGCTTGAAAAGCTGGCCGCCCTCTACCCCGAAATGGCCACCGCCGCGCTGGAAGAAAAACTGACGCATGTAATCTTTATCGCCGACCTTCTGGCCATGTCAAAACAGGAGCCCGTAAAATGACCGCCCTGTCATTGCGAGGAGCGAAGCCTGCCTCTGGCGTGCCGCGAGCCTATGGCGTTTTCGCGGCAAGCGGCAATCTGAGCCCAAATCATCATGCCCGATAACATAGAGGTAAACTACGCCATCGGCCTGCCGCCGGAAAAAGCAATCGAGTATTTCCGCTCGAAAGGCTACGCGATAACATTCCGCTGGTCCGATATGTGGAAGGAAGCGCACGCCAAAGCCTTCACCGTAGCCAAATGCGCGCGGCTGGATGTGCTTCAGGACATCCGCGCCGCCGTGGACAAATCCCTCGCCGAAGGCCAAACCTTCCGCGAATTCCAAAAGAACCTGACGCCCACTCTCCAAGCCAAAGGCTGGTGGGGCAAGCAGTACATGACGGACCCGCTCACCGGACAGTCTCGCCCCGTCCAGCTCGGCAGCCCCCGCCGCCTCGAAACCATCTACCGCACCAACATGCAATCGGCGTATGTTACACAGTCGTGGAACTCCGCGTTGGCTAATCGGGAAGCGCGGCCTTATGGCCAATGGCAAGCCACGCATGACAGGAATGTCCGCGCCTCGCATATGGCGCTGGACGGCAAAATCTTTCCGCTCACCGACCCGTTCTGGAAAACGCACGTGCCCGGCCATCTGGACTGGGGGTGCCGATGCCGCATGACCACCTTAAGCGAGGCGGACATAAAGCGGCACAACCTAACCGTGGAAAGTTCAAAGGATTGCATCAGCACGCGGGAGGTTATTGTTTCCCGGGCCACTGGCGAAATGCGCACCATATCCGTCTATACCGACCCTGTAACAGGCGCGCAAGTGTCCACGGGCGCGGGATGGGATTACAACCCCGCCATGGCGGCATACCAGCCGGATTTGAACGGTTATGATTACGACATAGCCAAACGCTATGTCGAAGGTTCCGTTACCGGCCCGCACTTCAAGCTGTTCTACGAAGGCAAGTCGCCCTGCAATTTCCCTATCGCCGTGCTAGGCGAGAAAATGCGGGAACTTGTCGGCGCGAAAGCGCAAACTGTGTTGTTGAGCGCCGACACCCTTCGCAAGAACAAAACCAACCATCCCGAAATAAAACTCGCCGAATATCAAACCGTGCAGCAGTTGCTCGACGCGGCGCAGTTGGTGGTGAAGGAAAAGGAATTTACGCTGGTTTTCATAAAGCGCGGCGATGCGCTCTATCAGGCGGTTATCAAGGCGACATCCAGCGGGCAGGCTTTGTTTCTGACCTCGCTGCGGGTCTCCAGTCTTGAGGATGCCGCGCGGATGCGCCGGCGCGGCGAGGTGGTCAAAGATGAACTGGGGCAATAAAAAACCGCCCCTGAAGGCGGTCTTATGGTTCGGGGAGGACTCCCTACAACCCCTCCTGCGCTCTCTGACGCGTGGCTTGCGCCCCACGGAAGCACGGCAGGGAGATTCACCGTGTCGCCGAACCACTCATAGTATACCCCGTGGAGGCGGAAATTTCAATGATTAAGATTCGCGTGGACCTCAAACCCGCGCTGGACCGGCTGAAGGAATTGCGCGAGCGCGGCGCTAAAACCAAGCCGCTCATGCGTGTCGTATCCGGCATTATGAAACACGCGGTGGACGAGAACTTCCGCGCGGGCGGCCGGCCCGCCTGGCGGCCATCGGCACGCGCAAAAGCCGAAGGCGGACAAACACTTATAAAAACAGGCCTGCTCGCAGGGACCATAATAGAATATCACGACGATAAAAGCGCAATCGTCGGGACCAATATCAAATACGCGGCCATACATCAGTTCGGCGGGCGAACCGCCGCTCATGTCATCCGCCCCGGAAATAAAAAGGCGCTGTTCTGGCCCGGCGCGCCGCACCCGTTTGCCAGCGTCAATCACCCCGGCTCCCGCATCCCCGCCCGCCCCTTCCTCATGCTAACCGACGCGGACAAGCAGGACATCGTGGACGCCGCAAAAGTTTATCTCAAGGAGGGGTTATGATTCCCGCGATTCTAGGCGGACTGGCAAGCGCTTTGCTCTGTCTGGCGCTATTCCGCTTTTGCTTCCTGTTCGGCTTTTATCACTGGCGTCTCCGCCGAGTCGCCAAATACTTCTTCAAGGAAGCCCAACTGGAGGATTAAACCAGCAAACGCAAAAGAAAAACCCCGTACCCCGCCGGTCCACCCGGCCCGCCGCAAGGCGCAATCTAAGGAGAACTACCATCAGAGTGAAACGCAACACGCTTATCAACGCGAACTGTCTCAAAGTTATGAAATCCTCGCCCGCCAACTTTTACGACGCCATCGTTACCGACCCGCCTTATGAGCTGGGTTTTCTCGGCAACGCATGGGATAAAACGGGCATCGCATTTAACACCGACACCTGGGCGCATTGCCTGCGCGTCGCCAAGCCCGGCGCGCATCTGCTCGCCTTCGGCGGCAGCCGCACCTTCCACCACATCGCCAGCGCTATCGAGCAATCCGGCTGGGAAATCCGGGACTGCATCCTCTGGCTCTACGGCACCGGCTTTCCCAAAAGCCATAACCTGCGCGGCCACTGGCAAGGTTTCGGCACCGCGCTCAAACCGGCCTTCGAGCCGATTATCGTCGCCCGCAAGTCGCTCTCCGGCACCGTGGCGGAAAACATGAACGCGTACGGCTGCGGCGCGCTCAACATTGCCGCCTGCCGCATCCCGTCCGAAGAAAAGACCGGCTGGAACGGCAACCCGTCCGGCGGCTACGGCGGCGGCCTCTGCGGCATCGAGCCGGGCGGCAGGCCCGTCTCCGGTCGCTGGCCGGCGAATGTCATACACGACGGCAGCGAGGATGTCTTCGCCGCCTTCCCCAGCGACAAGGGCGGCAAAACCCCCGCGCGCTTTTTCTACTGCGCAAAAGCCTGCGCGCATGACCGTGACGAAGGTCTGGCGCATTTCGGCAAAAAGCCTTTTGAAATTCTCGGCGGCGGCATGGGCAACCGCCCGCCGGTGCGGCGCAACATCCACCCGACGGTAAAGCCGACCGCGCTGATGCGCTACCTAGTCCGCCTCGTAACGCCGCCCGGCGGCGTCATCCTCGACCCGTTCGCCGGAAGCGGCAGCACCGGCAAGGCCGCCATCCTCGAAGGTTTCAAATTCGTAGGCATCGAAAAGGAAAAACAGTATGCGAAAATCGCCAAAGCCCGGCTCGGCTGGGCCGCTCTGCAAAACGCAACCGCAAGGGCATAAGTCCGACGCCGCCAAAATCCGGCTCGAACTCCTTCCGCCCGACGCTCTTGTCGAAATCGGCAAAGTGCTGACCCTCGGCGCGAAAAAGTACGGCGACAGAAATTGGGAGCGCGGCATAGCCTACAGCCGCGTCCACGGCGCGCTGCTGCGCCATTCCCTCGCATGGTTCGGCGGCGAAGACTGCGACCCGGAAACCGGCCTGTCCCACATGGCCCACTGCGCCGCCAACGCCCTGTTCCTGCTGTCCTACGAGCTGCGCCAGCTCCACAAGTTGGACGACCGCCCGCGCAGTTCGTCGTCAGTTCGCTCCCCTCTGTCATTGCGAGGCGCGAAGCGCCGCGGCAATCTGAGCCTGAGCCGCCTCGGTGCCAAGTCATGACCGTGCAAGTTCGGGAATATAAATACGTCCTCACGACGGAAGAAAAATTAACGGGAGAAAGCTTGTCGCGCGCGCATACGCGCATGTGTGCCGAGTTGGAAACCTTCGACGCGCAGATGCCCGACATGCGCCGCCTCGGCTACCGCCCGGATTGGAATTGATGTAACCCCTTGTCATAGCGAGCGAAGCGAAGCAATCTTGCAACGACGGCAGTATAAGGTCTTTGAAAACTTAGCGTTCCCCAGCCGATGAGGCTCACACGGAACGCACCCCCGGCAATCGCCGGGTAAAAGCTTGGGGCCGGGTCGGCTCTCTCCGCCCGGCGCCAAGCTACACTTTCAAATCAAAGGAGTTGCGCTATGTATTGGATATCTATTTTCAGTGTCTTATTTCTCGTCGGGACCATAATCGGCGTCATCCTCGCCTCGTTCTGGCTTGCCTTTGGGCAAAAGCCGGCAAACCGCCGCCTTCACATGCTGCGACGGCGTCTTAAAGCTCCATTCCGTCTGTTTTGCGAGCGGTTCTATGCCAAATTCCTCGCGGATGACGGCGAGGAGTGCCTCTTTATCGGCGTAGACACCTTCGAATCTACGCAGACGCTCGTCCGGCACACTCTCCTTCGCAATCGCCACATACTTAAAGGCGATTATGGAAAATCTTTTGTCCACTTTCTCGGATATAAAGAGCCGCTCGCTCGCGAGAAACGAGAGGAAATCACCTGCCTCCTGCATAAGTGCGGCAAGTTGTCCACTCTCATCCACGCCGGCGCTGAAGCTATCATGCACCTGCCCGACCCGCTGCATGAGCTTCTTGACGGAGACAAGGCGCTCTTTGTAGACGATTTCCTTAAGCTTCTCCGCGAACAGCCATCGCTGGACAACGAACGTGGCAACCCCACCGACAATCGCGCCGACGAGCGCGACTGACGCGGTTCCGGCAATGCCTATTAAAATATCAGCGCGTTCAGGACTCATAATCAATCCTCACCCCCGGCGGGACCCCGCCCCCGCCGGGCAACAACCCTATCTCGGCAGCGACGGCATCAGGACTGCTTAAACAACCTCGCCATATCTTTCAGTTCCTTAATCGTCTGTTGCATTTCCTGCTGCGAAAGGTTGGCCGCCACACCGTTTATTTGCACTGAAAGACTCACGCCGTTCTTATCCTTACCTATTGAAAATTCGGCCTCTCCGACGATGTAAATGTCTTTCTTTCTATTAAAATCGGAGTTGGGTCTCCATGCCTCAATATCTTTTTGCATGGTCTCCAACGCTGCGATTAGCGGCACAAGCTCTAACGGCGAGATTTTAGTTCCACGGTATTGCTGGTTGCCGTAAAATTCGATTTCTATGCGTCCATATGTCGCGCCTGGCTCTTCTTTTTTTGTTGAAGCAATCGCACTCAAATATAACGGCCCCGCGTGGAACTCGTGTATCTCCTGAAAAACCAGAGAGGGTTTGTCCGATTTACTGACGGTCGGAACCGATACGTTATTCTTGCCGCAAGCCGCCAGAAGCGGCAGACAGGCCACGACCAAAAGCAATTTTTTCATAAGTCTCCCTATTCAACTTTAGATTTTCGCTTGTTTATTTTCATAGTGACAAGGCGTTGCTTTACAAGCCGAAGCTCCGCATCGTCAAGTTCACGTAGGGAAACTTTCGCGTGTTTGTCGAAAACCCATGCATCAAGGTCTTGTTTCGTCCAACGTAGTTCTACTTTCGCTATCGTGTTAATATCCCGATACATTGCTTTTCTAAAGTCATCTGGAGCTTTTGCCGCAAAGCTTTTCATGCCTTTAAGACGCCCGCGCCATCTCTCCAGATAGGCTTTAGCTTCCGAAAATCGTTCTGCTGGAAATTTTCGATAATTCACGAGTTTGAAATGTCGCTTAAAAGCAGCCCAAACACTACCATGTTTCTTCGGTCGCTGCTTTAGTTTGGCTTCAAGTTCGACTATCTCATTAATTATGCGTGTTAATTCAGCCGCTTGAACTTCCGTCATATCACCGGGTTGATAGGTATATTGATGCGTATGTCGTTCAGTAGTGTTGTTATGAATATGGACAGTTCCAATGTTGCCACCAGCGACAGCCCCAATAACGCTATTTTTTTGAGCAGTAACAACGATATTCTTCTTTGGCTCCTTGTCTGAATTTATCAATTCGTCCATAGAAACTCCTCCAAGTCTGGCAATTTTAACTACGACATCTAAAGAGGGTAATTCTCGCCCGGCCAAGTATGCCGTTATGCTTCCCGGCGATACGTCTAAAGCAGACGCAAAATCTCGAATAGTTAAACCAAGGTTTGTTCGCATTTCCTGAAGAAAGGACGCTATACGCAAAAGAAGCTTTTTTTTCATGGCACAATCCCGAACAAAAAATATCACTTGACACATTGTACGGTTTACCGTACAATTATCCCAAGAGGTGCAAAAATGAAACCTGCAAGTAGCTTAACAAAAGGGACACGGCGTATCAAATCGCTTCTCGCGCTAAAAGGCATCCGCCAAACCGAAATCGCGGAGGCGTTAAAGGTTACACCGTCGGCAGTCCATCGGATTATTGAGAACAAAAAAGCCAGCGCGCGAATCCGGCAGGAAATTTCTGCCAGAGTGGGCTTGCCGGTATCAAAACTTTGGCCCGTGAAAAGGAATTTAACGCGGTAGGGCATGGCCGGATGCGTCGAGGCATGTTGCGGTGCGGTCGGAATTGGCGGGACAGGGCGAGGCGAGGGCAGTATCAGATTTAATTTCGGTGTCGGGCGCGGCTAGGCTAGTAGGGGTCAGTTAAGGTGGGGTGGGGCAAGGCAGGGCGAGGCAAGGTGAGGCAAGGGAAGTTTTTAACAGATTTACAACCGTTTTGGCAAGGCCAGGTTAGGCGAGGCAGGGCGATGCAAGGCAAGGCGAGGCAGGGCGATGCAAGGCAAGGCGAGGCAGGGCGATGCAAGGCAAGGCGAGGCAGTTTATCTAACCATTATAAGGAGAGAGAAATGAAAATCATAGAAGCAAAAATCCAAGGTGTAGTTCCGCTGTTGCAACACAGATATATTTTCGCCGACGAGCGCGAAAATGCCGCAAAACTTCGGTCCGGCAAGAAGGACCACCGCGAGGAATGGAAAGACGCGCTGTTCCTCGACCCCGCCTGCGGCGTATACGAACCGTCGCTGCATATCGAGGCCGCGCTGGTGAAAGCGGCGGTCAACTTCCAAATCGTCGGGAAAGGCAAAAAGACTTACAAGGATTTATTCAAAAGCGCAGTTTTCGTCTCGCCCGAAAAAATCCCATTCGGCATCACCGGCACGCCGGACGAGCTTGTTAAATCCGGGCAAATCGAAGTCCACAAGGCACTTGTTCGCGTGATGGGTTCCGGCGTGGAACGCTATCGCCCCATGCTTAAAAACTGGTCGCTGGAATTCACTATCGAAATCGCCGACGGACAGCTTGACCCCGATGTCGTCAAGCAGGTTCTGGAATACGCGGGCCGCGCAATCGGTATCGGCGACAATCGCCCCCGCTACGGTCGCTTCTCCGTCGTAAAGTTTAAGTAGCTTGGCACGGCGTGCTCCGCTGGGGCCGGGCGGGGCGAGGTTGGTCGTGTCAGGGTGAGGCAAGGCAAATTGGGGCGGCGGTGAAACGCCGCCGCCCCCGATAAAAAACGAGAGGATTCTAAAATGCTCAACGAAACAAACCGCTTTTACGGAAGGTTAAAACAAAAAGTTCTCAACCACGGCATGGCTGCCGGTGTGACGATGACACGAACATTCCTTAACCACAAAAGACGGTCCGCATACTCTATGCGG
>Ga0074195_1001880_pt1 | contig 26465 bp, 20 predicted proteins | sample EPASupsiteHSE623_FD_64525 | JGI IMG/M metagenome (GOLD analysis project Ga0074195, IMG submission 64525) | Bioremediated contaminated groundwater from EPA Superfund site, New Mexico - Sample HSE6-23 | ecosystem: Environmental > Aquatic > Deep subsurface > Groundwater > Contaminated ... | reverse complement strand
TCTGGGGTGGCACCTTAATATCCCCTCTCTCCAACGCTCGCTGTTTATATGTGTATATATCTCAGTTGTGAGAATACTTTCGTGCCCCAGCATCTCCTGTACGACTCTCAGATCGGCACCGTTTTCTACAAGGTGTGTTGCAAAAGAGTGTCTGAAGGTATGAGGCGAAATCTCTTTGCTAATACCCGCCACAACTGCCTGTTTTCTAATCATTATAAAGATCATCTCCCTGCTGAGCTTTCCCCCTCTCCTGTTCAGGAAAACTATATCTTCACATCCCTTGTTCACTTTTTTCAGCTTCCTCAACCCAAGATAAAGCTCCAGAGCCTCTGTCGCCGGTCCGCCTATCGGTATCAATCTCTGCTTGCTCCCCTTTCCGGTAACCTTTATAAACCCTTCCGGCAGAAAAAGGTTTGAAATTTTCAGGTTTACAAGTTCGCTTACTCTCAATCCGCATGAATAGAGCACTTCACAAATGGTCTTGTTTCTGTGCCCCTCCTCTGCCGAAAGGTCCACAGAATTGATTATATCTTCCACCTCAGATACAGAGAGCACCATTGGCAGATATGGTCTCATTTTTGGAGAATCCAGCAGTTCCGTAGGATTGGAGTTAATTATTCCTTCAATTTCCAGATATTTGTAAAAAGATTTAAGCGAACTTATCAATCGGGCTTGCGATCTTTTTGAAAGAGAGACATTAAGTTGTGCAGCAAGAAATCCGGACAATACATCAGGAGTGACTTTGTCTAGCTCTTTTACCACAGAGTCTCCTTCGTGCCCTGAAACATAAGAATCTAACTTTTCAATATCTGAACAATAGGAACTTATGGTGTTTTTGGAAAGCGAGAGCTCCAGCCTCAGATAAGAGGCATAGTCTGCTACCAAATTGTTAAGATAGGTCTTTTTCAAATAAAATGAATTACTTTTGCACAACAAAACTAATACAATTATGCACGAAAAGAAAACCAAGATCATCTGCACCATTTCAGACAGAAGATGCAATCCTGAGTTTATTCAATCACTATATGAGGCCGGGATGAATGTGGTAAGAATCAATTCGGCACATACATCACTTGACTCTTCGCTGAGGATAGTGGAGAATGTCAGAAAGGTCTCAGACAAGATAGCAATATTAATAGACACAAAGGGCCCGGAGATCCGTATTACAAAGATGGATAACAGCGAAGGGTTTACAGTTGAGGCCGGTGATGTGGTTGAGTTTGCCGACAATATTGAAGGGATCTCCACCAAAGGGCTTTTATATACAAACTACTGCAATTTTGTAGCTGAAGTGCCGGTTGGTGTGAATATTCTGATTGATGACGGAGAGATATCTCTTACAACAAAGAGCAAAAGAGGCGGAAGGCTTGTTTGTGAAGCGAACAATAGTGGCACAATAAGTGGTAAAAAGAGTCTAAATGTACCAAATGTTAATATCAAGCTACCATCAATATCGGACAAGGACAGAGAGTTTATTCTATGGGCAATAGAAAATAACCTGGATTTCATTGCACACTCATTTGTTAGAAACAGAGATGATCTAATGGCTGTCCAGAAGATTCTCAACGAACACAACAGCCACCTGAAGATTATTTCCAAAATAGAGAATCAGGAGGGGGTGAACAACATTGATGAGATTCTCTCATACTGCTACGGTGTGATGGTGGCAAGGGGTGATCTGGGGGTAGAGATTGAGTATCAGAAGATACCTACCATTCAACGTGATATAATAAAGAAGTGCCAGGAGAGGAAGAAGCCCGTGATTATTGCAACACAGATGCTTCACTCTATGATTGAACACCCCAGGCCAACAAGGGCAGAGGTTACCGACATTGCAAATGCCATTTATCAAAGTACAGATGCCATAATGTTAAGCGGTGAGACTGCAAACGGGAAATATCCGCTGGAGGCAGTACAGACAATGACAAAAATTGCTCTTGAAATAGAGAAACAACACGAACCTTACCTAAACCTCAACATGATTGACATATCTGAACCCGTTGCGGCAGTACTTGCCAAGGGCATTGTTGATGCGACGGTCAAACTTCCTATAAAGGCGATTGTTTTTGACACAATGACCGGCAGGACAGGAAGGTATATATCGGCCTTCAGGCCAAATGTTCCAATCTATGCTAAATGCTATAAAGATTATGTCATGAGGGAACTAGCCCTTTCATACGGGGTTTCCGGTTACCTGATAAATGTTTATGACAGTAAAGACGACTTTATAAAAAGTTCGGTAAAAACTCTGCTTAAAGACAAGTGTTTTAACAGAAAGGACATGATTGGGGTTGTCGGAGGCAGTTTCGGATCATCTGCCGGGGCTACCTTTCTGGAGATCAGTACCGCCATTAATATGATAATGTAAGCACATATCCTTAAGGCCGCAGATTTCGCATTTCGGTCTTCTTGCAACACAAACATATCTGCCATGAAGAATGAGCCAATGGTGTGCCCTGGCTCTTTTTTCTGGTGTTATATTCTCTGTAAGGTCAAGTTCCACTCCAAGAGGTGTAGTCTTGTCCGACAATCCGAGCCGCCTGGCAATCCTGTAGACATGTGTATCCACTGCAATTACAGGTTTGTTGTATATTATAGATGCAACCACGTTAGCAGTTTTTCTCCCCACTCCGGGGAGCATCTGAAGCTCTTCTGTATCTGATGGCACCTGTGAATCGAATCTCTCTACAAGCATCTTTGCCATCCCAACAAGATGCTTGCTTTTATTGTTAGGGTAGCTGACAGACGATATCACCTTGAACACATCCTCCACACTGGCATTCGCAAGATCCTTAGCGGTAGGATATTGTCTGAATAATTCTCTGGTTACAATGTTTACTCTTTTATCTGTACATTGGGCAGAAAGTATTACAGATACTACAAGTTGGTACGGGTTGTCGAAATGAAGCTCGCTCTCTGCAACGGGCATATTCTGTTCGAACCACTCTATAATTTTTTGGTAACGCTCCCCCTTTTTCATAGGACCATTATTCATCGAGCATCTGAGAAAAATCAATCTCCTGCGACATGTTAATCTCTTTACATGCAAGATTTTCGCAAAGCAGAACCTTGCCGGGATATCTTTTAACCAGGGCCCTGTTATGTGTAGCCATAATAATTGCAGGCTCCTGCTCCCTGTGAATTCTCATTAGCAACTCCATAAATTCAAATGCCGAATCTGTATCGAGGTTCCCTGTTGGTTCGTCAGCCAGAATAATTTGCGGGTCGTTCAGAAGTGCCCTGGCAACTGCTACCCGTTGTTGCTCTCCCCCTGAGAGTTGATGCGGCATTTTATGTGACTTCAATTGCATTCCCACACTCTCCAGTTTGGATTTGATTATCCAGTCTATCTCCTTTTTATCTTTTCTACCTGTCGATTGAAGGACAAATTTAAGGTTGTCATAGACTGAGCGGTCGTTTAGCAGATGAAAATCCTGGAACACAACCCCAAGTTTCCTTCTTAAAAGAGGTATCTGACTCTCTTTAATCTTTCTGAGATCGAAGCCTGCAACCCTTGCCTGTCCGCGTTTAACAGGAATCTCTCCTATTATAGTCTTTATGAGTGAAGTCTTTCCACTGCCAACTTTGCCAACCAGATAGATAAGATCAGAAGGAACGACTGTTAGTGTTACATCGGAGAGAATAAGGCTCTCCTCTTTAACTATATCCAGATTTACCAGTTCAATAAGGTGTTTCTCAAATTCGGGCTGCATAATTTGTGGCTTTATTCTTGCAAATTTACTAAATTTGAAGCTTAATTGTGTTATCGGACAAATAATTTTATCATATGAATATTTTTATCAGAGGGTGTTCTAAAATATTTTTTTTCGCGCTTATTTCTCTATTTATCATAGAAAAAACAGATGCTCAACATGTTGGAAATAAGTTCTCCGAACATTACAATAATGGAGTGGAACTCTATTCCAAGACGCTTTATCAAGCTGCCGATCTGGAATTTGACAAGGCTCTTGAGCTGAGTGGGGAGACTAATAGTGTTAAAAGATCGGAAGCTTGCGGATATAAAATTCTCATAGCTATAGAATTGAACAAACCTAACTTGTATTCTCTCGTTACAGAATATGAAAATAACTTCCCTTTCTCCAGTCAACTTGAAACTATAAATCTGAAATATGCAACATATTTCATCAATGATAATTCATTTGACAACGCTCTGGAGGTTCTCAATAAAATAACAAGAGCTAATCTCACAAAAGAGAACAAGACCGAGTTTGACTTTAAATTTGGTTACACTCACATGAGGAAAGGAAATCTGGAAAGGGCTCTTTCTGAATTCGACAAAGTATGCAAAGGTGCATACTCGTCGTATTCAAACCCGGGGTACTATTACACGGCATATATCTATTATATGAAGAAGAGTTTTGTAAAAGCAATTGAACTTTTTAAAAGGATAGAAAACGACCCGAGATTTTCGTCACTTGCCCGCTTTTATCAGCTGGAATCGAACTTTATGTTAAAAAACATAGATGTCGTATTGGAGAAAGGCGACAATGTCTACGATTTAGTAACCCAGGAGTTTAAAAACAAGACTGCGAGAATTCTGTCCGAAGCATATTTCGCCAAAGGCAATACAGAAAAAGCTCGGTTCTATTTTGAGAAATACTCATTGTCCGGAGAAGAACTTACAAGGAAAGATATTTACTATCAGGCAATCATTTCATACAAATTAAAGAACTATGGGTCCGCTATTGAATCCTTCAACAGAGTTACAGAACTTAAAGACAGTCTTTCTCAAAATGCTCTTTATCATATTGGTCATTGTTATATAGAACTAAAGAACAAACAGATGGCACTCTCTTCGTTCAAGGCAGCGTCGGAGTATCAGTTTGATCAGCTTATAAGAGAGGATGCTCTGTTCAATTATGCAAAGCTCTCCTTTGACCTTAATTCCGACATAACTAAGTTTCAGCAATATTTGAAAGAGTTTACACCTCCCGATTCAAAATTCAATGACATTCAAAACTATATTGCCAGTTACTATCTTCTTTCGCAGGATTACAAATCTGCAGTGGATGCTTTATCCAAAATCAAAAGACCTACATCAAGGGACTTGCTCAACCTGCAGAAGGCATCCTTCCTAAGGGGTATACAACTGGTTAACATTGGCGGATTCAGAGATGCTATCCCATACTTCCAACTCTCTGTAGCAAATTCCGGTTACAATACACGTATGAAGAATCTCGCTAATTTCTGGCTTGCGGAGGCGTTATACAGAGATAACCAGTTTCAGAAATCGGCAGATATAAACCTTAATCTTGCCATAAGGGAAGCAACTTTCAGGCAAACTCCTGAATACTATACAACACTCTACAATCTTGGTTATGCACAGTTTAAGCTTGCTAACTTTAAAACAGCAGAGGAGTGGTTCAGAAAATATCTAAACTCTCCAAGGTCAGAAACTACCTACGGAAATGAGGCGAGGCTCAGACTTGGCGACTGTCTTTTCATGCAGAAGGACTATTCCGGTGCTATTGATGTATTCTCACAAATCCCGGAAAAGGACGCTTTAATGTCTACATACGCAAAATATCAGTTGGCTATCTCGTACGGTCTACTTGGTGACGATAAGAATAAGACCGATGTACTTAAGTCTATTCTGGAAACACAATCAAAGACAAAGTATCATCCGGAGGTGCTCTATGAACTGGGAAGAACCCTGGTTCAGACAGGGGATAACAGTGGAGCTATGGTGTATTTCCTGGAGCTAAGCGAAGTTTACAGGGATAGTCACTACTATTCAAAGGCTCTTCTGGAAATGGGCATGATAAGTATAAATCAGCAAGAGAGCGACAAGGCAGTTGAGTTCTACAAACGGATACTGGAAGAGAGTCCTTTATCACCTGAGGCACAAAGTGCAATATCGGGACTGGAGAATATTTATCAGGAGAGGGGTGATGCAGAGGAATTTCTCTCATACCTCGACAAGCTTGGTCTCTCCAAGGTGAGGACTACAGATGAGAAGGAACTTATAATATTCAACTCAGCTGAAAAGCAGTATATTTCCGGCAACTACCCGGCCGCTGTAAGTTCTTTACATTCATTTATAAGTCGGTTTGGCAGCGGAAGTAAAATATCACAGGCATATTTTTATCTTGGTGACTCATATATGAAAATTGGCAAACCAGAACTTGCCCGTGATGCTTTTATGAAGGTAATGGAGAAGGGAGAGAGTTCTTTCACAGAACTTGCCACACTTAATTTTGCAAAAATCTCATATCAGCTGGAAGACTACGAACAAGCACTTAAAGGTTATTCTACCCTTGGTATGATTGCCGTACTGGACAATAACAAGCTTGAGGCACAAATGGGTAAAATCAGCTCGTTCTTCATGTCGCGCCAGTATGAGAATGCTCTTGCAGAATCTAAAAAGGCGGCTCTCTCTAACCTTAGCGAAGGCAATAAATTACGTATCAAATACATAATGGCAAAATCGTACTACCTGCTCGGTGACAGGTCGAGTTCTCTGCCACTGTTAAGGGAATTGTCCAGAAACAAAATGACTCCAGAGGGGGCAGAATGCACATACCTTTTGATATCCAATACATTTGACAATGGTGATTTTGCTTCTGTAGAAAAAGAGGTATTCGCTTTTTCAGACTCCGATACTCCTCAGACATACTGGCTGGCCAAGAGCTTCATACTTTTAGGCGACAGCTACGCCGAGAGAGAAAACTGGGCACAGGCAGAGGCTACATTCAAGAGTATTCTGGATTCATATAAGCAAAAAGGCAAAGATGACATTGCCGAACAAATAAAATTAAGGTTATCAAAAATTGAAAACAGAGCAAAATAAAGAGAGATTATGAGCAGATATCTAAAAATATTAATTCTATGCACCGCAGTTTTTCCTGTAACACTTTATTCTCAACAAAAGATAGATCCCACTCTGGAGGTTAAGCGTGACTTTGATGCCAAGCTGCTGGAGATTCAGAAGAGCAGACTAAACACTTCGTTTTCAGATACTGTTGGTAATTTCAATCTTATCTTCGATTACTCAATCTTTGAAAAGCCGATAAAGGATCTCTACGAGTTCTCCCCTCTACCTTCGGCGCAGATTGAAAAGGATCCAAATGCCAAATACCCTGTATTCTATGGAAATATCGGTTTCAATTACCCATATAATCCCCATCTGGACCTTTATCTGCAACCAAATCTACCCTCTTCGCTGTCTCTTGTAATTTACGGAAAGCATAACTCTTTCTGGGGAGAGATTCCTTTGGTTAATGTTGAAAATCAGAATACGGCGAGAGATCAGCAAAAGGTGTCTGCTCCATCTGCCCGGAACAACCTGGGACTAAACTTCGGTTACAACTGGAAAACCGGAGAACTCGGGCTTGATGTTGACTATCATAAGAACAGTCATAGTTTTTACGGGTACAATCAACCTAAGGCAGAAGACTATACAATACCTGTGGAACTTATGGTTTTAAACCCAAACAGTACACATTTCCCCAGAACTCTCACCTCTGCGTATATGATGGACTCTTTATCTCACGTATATGACAAGTTCAGTGGGAAGTTCCATATAAGGTCTACCAATAGCAGACCAAATACATTTTTTTATGGACTCGATTTAGGTTACAACTATATGGGAGACAGGGGCAAATACGCTGCCCCTCCGGTCAATAATGTATTGAATTCCCTTAAAGATTTTGATGAAACCTATCTGAATGTGGGAGGTATTGCCGGCCAGAATTTTGCAAAATTCCACAAGTTCGCAGTGGAATTCAGGTATCAGACATCAAACGGAATAAACAGCACTACTTTTAACCGGTCCGACCTTGAAATCCACCCTTACTATACATTCAGTCAGGACAGATGGTTGTTTGAGATTGGAGTCAGGCTCAATAAGTACATAAACCCTTCTGTAGATGCCTTTAACATTTTCTTCAAGGGAAACCTAAGCTACGAACTGATAAAGAACAGGTTGTGGTTCTATTCCCTAGTCGATGGAAAAAACCACTTCCGGACATATCAGGATATAATGTCTGAGAACCCATGGATCACTCCTAATATTGACATCCAAAACACAGAAGAGCCTTTGATAGTTAAAGCCGGATTCAAAGGTCAGGTTAAGGACAGATTCTCGTTTAATGTATACGGCGGTTATACCAGATACGTAAAGGAGATGAATCTGTTGTACTATACGAATATCTGGTACGGTCCGCGAAACACCTTTATAGCTACATATAAGGATATGCATAAGTTTGGCATTGGGGGTGAATTTTCATGGAAATCGGAGGAGTTTGAGTCTGGACTGAGCTTTGAATACAACGACTATACCAATAAGGACTCTTCTACGGTATATAACCATTCACCATTCGAACTAAGGGCATTCGGACGATACAACTGGAGAGAGAGGATCATATTTGGAGCATCTCTGCATTTCAGATCAAAGACTCCCACCCTGTTCTATTTCAATCCTTACGACAGTGGTCAAAATACAACGGCAGAATATATGTCAAGGTTTACTTCACTGAATTTTGATGTCACATATGTACTAAACAAAAAGGTTTCTCTATATCTTAAATTAAACAATATTCTGGATTCTAACGAATTATACAGTATGTACTATGGTGGTCCGGGTATGGGGGCCGGAGTTGGAGCCATATTTAAACTATGATAAACTGTAATCTTTTTTATTAGGTTTTTTCTCTATTTTCCTTAACTTTGTCTTCTTTAAAAACAGAGAGATTTAAGATGAAGGAAAACGAATCCACTTCTGTCGCCGGGCAGTATTCCGCCGACAGTATTCAGGTTTTAGAGGGCTTGGAAGCAGTCAGAAAGCGCCCCTCGATGTATATTGGTGATGTTGGTTCCAGAGGTCTTCACCATCTGGTTTATGAAGTTGTAGACAACTCCATAGACGAGGCAATGGGCGGCTACTGTACAGATATCGACGTTACAATCAATCCTGATAATTCCGTAACAGTTGCAGATAATGGAAGGGGTATCCCTACAGGTATGCATGAAAAAGAGGGACGTTCGGCACTGGAAGTTGTCTTGACTGTCCTTCATGCAGGTGGAAAGTTCAGTAAAGACTCATATAAAGTTTCCGGTGGTCTTCACGGTGTGGGTGTTTCGTGCGTTAATGCACTCTCTGCTCATCTTACCGCAGAAATCCACAGAGATGGTCAGAAGTTCATCCAGGAGTTTGAAAAGGGAATTCCCATGTATCCTGTAAAAGTTATTGGAGAGTCTGACAGAACCGGAACAATCATTACATTCAAACCTGATTCTGAAATTTTTTCTGCGAGCACTACTTATAATTATGATATTCTTGCTACCCGTCTGAGGGAACTAGCCTACCTTAATAAAGGCATAACTCTTACTCTTACAGATTTAAGAGACAATAACGGAGATTCAGAGAATAGCAACAGCGACGATAGTGATCCTACATCTCAGAAAGAGACATTTCACTCTGATCTTGGTCTTTTGGAGTTTGTTCAGTATCTAGATGGTACAAGAGAAAAACTCACAGAAAAGCCAATTTATCTTGAGAGCGATAAAACCGGAATTCCAATTGAGATTGCAATGCAGTACAACAACGGTTTTTCCGAGAACATCCACTCTTATGTAAACAATATAAACACTATAGAGGGTGGTACTCACCTTAGCGGTTTCAGAAGGGGGCTCACAACCACCCTCAAAAACTTTGCAGACAAAAACGGAATGCTTTCCAAACTTAAGTTTGAAATAGATGCGGCAGACTTCCGTGAAGGGTTGACTGCTATTATTTCCGTAAGGGTTGCTGAACCTCAGTTTGAAGGTCAGACTAAGACAAAGCTGGGTAACTCAGATGTTATGGCAGCTGTTTCTCAGGCAACTACTGTTGCCCTTGACAACTATCTTGAGGAGAATCCAAAGGATGCAAGGAACATTATAGACAAGGTAATTCTGGCAGCAACTGCGAGACATGCTGCTAGAAAGGCACGCGAACTTGTCCAAAGAAAGACAGTAATGTCCGGGTCCGGTTTACCCGGGAAGCTTGCAGACTGTTCTGACAGGGATCCAACCAGATGTGAGCTATTTCTTGTTGAGGGTGATTCTGCGGGCGGAACAGCTAAAACTGGCCGTGACAGGAATTTTCAGGCTATCCTTCCTTTAAGGGGAAAGATTCTCAATGTCGAAAAAGCTATGGAACACAAAGTCTTCGAGAGCGAGGAGATCAGGAACATCTATACTGCACTTGGGGTAACCATTGGTACAGATGATGACAGCAAGGGACTTAATATTTCCAAGCTTAGGTATCACAAGGTGATAATAATGACCGACGCGGACGTCGATGGTAGTCACATAGACACTCTGATACTTACGTTTTTCTTCCGCTATATGCAGGACCTTATCAAAAATGGCTATGTCTATATAGCCACCCCTCCATTGTATCTTGTAAGGAAAGGAAAACAGGAGCAATATTGCTGGACGGAAGAGGATAGAAAAGAGGCTATTGAAGTAATCGGAAAAGGAAAAGAGTCCGGTCTTCATGTTCAGAGGTACAAAGGTCTTGGTGAGATGAATGCCATACAGCTATGGGATACAACCATGGACCCGGGTACAAGGTTTCTAAAACAGATAAATATTGACAATGCGGCTGAGGCCGATAGAATTTTCTCAATGCTAATGGGTGACGAGGTTCCTCCAAGAAGAGAATTTATCGAAACGCATGCAAAATACGCTAAAATAGATGCTTAACGGTACTAAACTATCATTACTTGTCTTGTTTTCTCTTGTTGCCATAAACACACTTATGGGAGCATCAAAAAAGAGAGAGGTTGTAGCTTACATTTCTAAAAATGTGCCATTTCTACCTGAAATGCCTCAGTTGGTTCCGCGTTACAGCGGTGATATCTTCAAACTCAATTTCAGATATCAAATAACTCCTATTTCCGATTTTCTCCGTTCAATAGAATTTTCTGACATGCCGGAAGAGTATGATATCTGGAGTGACACAAAGATAAATCCTTATCAGGTAAGTCTTGTAGATATGACAGATACCGTAAAGATCGATCTTAGTGGTTATTGCCCTCCTTCACAAATGCATGTCACTTCTGATTTTGGCTTTAGAAGATGGCGCCATCACTATGGAATAGATCTCAAGGTAAACAAAGGTGACTCGGTTTCCTGTGCTTTTGACGGGGTTATACGAATTACAAAAAGGGCCCGGGATTATGGTTACTATGTATTGGTACGACATTTCAACGGCCTTGAAACCCTCTACGCACACCTTAGCAAAATCATTGTCAATCCGGGAGACACAATAAAAGCGGGTAACATTCTGGGGCTTGGGGGTAGCACGGGCCGCTCTACAGGAAATCATCTTCACTTCGAGACCAGGTACCTTGGCAATCCAATCAACCCCAATGATTTAATTGACTTCCATACACATATAATAAAGAACAACATTTTTCTTCTTAATGCGAAAAACTTTGCCTATAAAAAGGAGATAGACAAAATACGCTTCTGGGTAATAAAGAGAGGTGATACACTTGGCAGAATTGCGCTCAGGACCGGAGTGTCAATTTCCAAACTATGTTCTTTGAACAGAATAAAAAGGACCTCAATACTCAGATTGGGTCGCAGATTGAGATACACATAATTTTTTATACAATGGATATTTTTGATAGAATCATCAACGATGAAGGGGGTCCTCTGGGACAATACAGAGTAAAAGCACACGGATATTTTACTTTTCCTAAGCTAGAGGGTCAGATTCAGCCCAGAATGATGTTTAACGGCAAAGAGGTTCTTGCCTGGACATTCAACAATTATCTCGGATTGGCAAATCATCCTGATGTAAGAAAAGCAGATTCAGAGGCCACCATAAAATGGGGACTTGGTTACCCAATGGGTGCCAGAATGATGTCCGGACAAACAAAGTTACATGAGCAACTTGAGAGAGAACTTGCCGACTTCGAGAAAAAAGAGGATGCATATCTTTTTAATTTCGGATATCAGGGTATGGTCTCTACAATTGATGCCCTTGTCAACAGACATGACATTATAGTATATGACTCAGAGGCCCATGCCTGTATAATGGACGGTGTAAGGCTGCACATGGGTCAGAGAATAGTATATCCACATAATGATATCGCTAAATGCGAGAAGGCCCTTGAACGTGCCACAAAGCTGGTTGCCGAGACAGGTGGCGGTATTCTTCTAATAACAGAAGGTGTATACGGTATGACTGGTGATCTTGGAATACTTGACAAGATAGTTGAGCTTAAGAAAAAGTACAAATTCAGAATACTCATAGACGATGCTCATGGATTTGGAGTTATGGGTAACGATGGCAGGGGAACATCTGAGCACTACAATGTGATGGATGAGATTGACCTCTATTTTGGAGCTTTCGCAAAATCAATGGCCGCTATTGGTGGCTTTGTTGCGGGTCCTACTTCAATCATCAACTACCTGAGATACAACCTTCGTTCGCAGATTTACGCAAAATCACTTCCTATGCCTTTGGTTGAGGGTTGTCTAAAACGTCTCGACATGATAAGGACCATGCCTGAACTTCGCGAAAAACTTTGGACAATAACCAGAGCAATGCAGGAAGGTTTGAGAAAAAGAGGGTTCAACATTGGAAAGGCAGAGGCATGTGTCACACCTATATTTCTGGAAGGGAATGTTGCTGAAGCAACAAATATCTTGATTGATTTACGTGAGAACCACAGAATATTCTGTTCGTGTGTAATCTATCCTGTTGTTCCAAAAGGTGTTATAATGTTCAGGGTCATTCCTACTGCAATGCATTCACTTGAAGACGTTGAATATACCCTCAATGCTTTTGACCAGATAGCTACCAATCTAAAGAAAGGCGCATACAAGAGCGAAGAGATGCAGAACAAGTCATTAGATTAACCACTATCAGATGTTCTTTAAAGACAAGGTTGTTGTTATTACAGGTGCCAGTTCGGGAATAGGATTGGCAGCAGCCAGAGAATTTGCAAAGGGAGGAGCCAGGGTTGTACTTGCTGCCCGCAGAATTGACAAACTGGTGGAGACTGAGAAAGAACTCTCTGCAATTACTGAGGTTCTGTCTGTAAAAACAGATGTCACCGTTGAGGCTGATTGCAAAAATCTCATCGAACAGACTCTGGCAAGATTCGGCAAACTTGACATTTTGGTAAACAATGCGGGAATATCTATGAGGGCACTTTTTAAGGACCTCGATCTTTCTGTAATAAAACAACTTATGGACGTAAACTTTTGGGGTACGGTGTATTGCACAAAATATGCCCTACCCCATATTTTAAATACTGGCGGTTCAGTTGTAGGAGTAATATCTATTGCAGGATTCAAGGGTCTCCCGGCACGCACGGGTTACTCTGCCTCAAAGTTTGCAGTTTATGGTTTTCTGGACACTCTCAGAGTAGAGCATCTCAAAGACAATCTTCATGTAATGATCTTTGCTCCGGGATTCACTGCCTCAAACATAAGAGAAGAGGCTCTCGTTGCAGACGGCAGCCATCAAGGGAAGACCCCGAGGGAAGAGGATAAGATGATGTCAGCAGAAGAGTGTGCACGACATCTGTTAAAGGGTATCGAAAAAAGGAGGGCACAGGTTGTCCTTACCCCAGTGGGCAAGCTGCTTGTAGTATTGAATAAGTTCTTTCCAAGGCTTGTAGACAGGCTTGAATACAACTACATGAAAAAGGAGCCTGACTCGCCGTTAAAGTAGTCGTTAAAAAAACACTAAATAAATTGGTTCTTTTGGCTCAAACTCCATCTGATTATCAACGAGAAAGGAGAATATCCCAATTTCATGCTCTTTTTTGCTAATGTGGACGACAGGGAATATGATTGGGCCTTGGACCAGCGGCCCTACTGTTCTTGAAGGTTATCTCTGCGAAAGAGCAAGGAATGACCATGTAATGCAATAAATTGTTTCGATATTTTGATTTTTTATCATAAATATGTTATTTTTGCAGTCTATAATGAAATAATTTATTGCAAAATGGAAATAGTTAAAATTTCAATTGAAGGGTTTGCTAACATTGAAAGTGTTGAATTAAACCTTGGTAAATTTAATGCTTTGGTTGCACTTAACAATTATGGAAAATCAAATGTTATCGCTGCGATTGATTTTGGTGTAGATTTCATCGTTGAACAAACTTCTGTTAAGAATGACATGATGGCATTTCAGCCGGTAATACCAATAAACAATTATATTGACAGTAAAGCTTTCAAGTTTGAAATTTCCTTTCTTACTGACTTTATGGAAGAAAATATAACGGTAGTCTATGGTTTCTCCTTTGACTGGATTAAAAATGACAAGAATAAAGGACAACGAGTAAAAGAAGAATTCTTAAAAATCAAGTCCGGTAAACCGGGTTCAAGTTTTAAAGAGTTTCTGAAGCGAAATTTAAAAGAAACATTTTATAGGCCCTCGCAAACTGGAAGATGTGATAAGATATTAATTATTCAAAAAAATGAATTAGCAATTAACAAGTTAAAGAATTACGATGATTTGTATTATTTGAAAGTTATAAATGAAATAAACAACTTAAAAATTGCCGAAATAGATACGCTGCAAGATCCTGACAAGATGTTTCGAAGAATAAGTCCGCAAGTTGTCAAAACAGATTATTCATTAAATATGCCTGAAGACCATAATGCTGGTTTTTTTATCTATAGCCTAAAAAAACAAAAACCAGAAATTTATGAATTGTTTAAAGACTCTGTCAAGTCTTTGCTGCCAAGTATTGAGGATTTTGAACCAGTTGAGATTGATTTGAAGAAACATGCAGAATTTAAGAGCGAAAAGGGGAAACTGCCACTTAATTTTCCAGAGAAGTTGTATGACATTCGGGTCAAGGAGTATAATAACAATCAGCAAACAAATATCGATGGTTTATCTTCGGGGTCACAAAAACTGTTTTTTATTTTAGCTCAAACTGTTGCTGCCGAATTAAATAAAATTCCACTGATAACTTTTGAAGAATTAGAGAATTCAATTCACCCAGGTTTATTACAAAAATTGCTAATTATCGTTGATGCTCTAACTGAAAACACGAAGGTCATAATTACCAGTCACTCTCCGTATTTGATTCAATATTTAGATATTGATAAAGTTAAAATTGGGATTCCCAACTCTAAAGGGTTAGCGATATTTAAGGAAATCAAAAGGTCAAGATTTAACAAGGTAATAAGTATTGCTGAGGAAGAAGGAATTTCTATGGGCGATTTGATTTTTGACAAGATGATTGAATGTTCCACTGGTGAGTCGGAATTATTAAATGAATTGTGCCAATAGAAATGTCTAAGAAGATAAAATATGTCGTGTTATTTGTTGAGGGTGAAACTGAAAAAGAGTTTTACGAATCACTGATTAGATTTTACAGATTAAAATCTAAAAATGCAATCACACAGAGTAAAGTATTTAATGTCAAAGGTATTTCAAGATTTGAAAAAACAGTTACGTCAAAATTGAAGATTGAAGTATTGCCTAAGTTTCATAATTCTGAGATTGAAGTAGTATGTTGCTACGATACAGATGTCTTTGAATTAGCTCAAAAGCCTCCAATAAATTGGAAAATTGTTAGAAAGAAAGTAAATGATTTAGGAATTAATTCATTCCATGAAATAAAAGCCGTTAAAATGATTGAAGATTGGTTTTTAAAAGACATTGTAGGCTTATCACAATACTTGAAAATAGATGTTCCTAAGAAGTTGGAAGGAAAAAGTGGTTATGAAAAAATCAAAACTTTATTCAAGAAAGGTAAAAAGCCTAAAGTCTATCAAAAAGGAAGCAATACACATAAGTTCATTCCCGATCTCAATATTCAATTGATTCGTGATGCGGTTAAAGATGAACTTGCACCACTGGAAAAGGCATTGAGTGTGAAACTTTAAATTAAGGAAAGGGTTGCTGGCAACTATTCCTGTTTTAATCTTATATCGAACACCCGCTATATTACTGCGACGTTCTCCGCTATCTTTTTAACTAATAGCTTTCTTGCCTCAACGCTTGCCCATCCTATATGAGGGGTAAGAATTATATTCTCCATATTATTTATTCCAAGATACGGATGATCTGCAGGAAGAGGCTCATTCTCATATACATCAATACCAGCCCCTGCAATAAGGTTGAAGTTCAAAGCTTTTACAAGATCCTCCTCATTAATTATCCCTCCCCTGCCCATATTTACAATGAATGCACCGGTTTTCATTTTCCTGAGTTCGTTGAGAGATATGAGATTTTTAGTTTTATCATTGAGAGGAGCATGCACCGATATTATATCTGACTTGGCAAGAAGCTCATCGAGTGTTACGGATGGGTACTCCTTGCAGTGAGGTACTCCGTTTGTAGAGTAATATGATACATTTGCGCCAAATACCGTTGCTATTTCTGCAACTTGTTTCCCTATAGTTCCCATTCCTATAATCCCAAAATTCTTCCCCTTCAGTTCAAAGAACGTACGGTCGGTGCAGGTATAGTGGCTGCTTTTGCAATACTCTCCGCTCTTTACATGATTGTCGAAATATCCAAGCTTGGAAATAAGAGCCAGCACAAGAGAGAAGGTAATCTGAGCAACACTGTCGGTTGAATAGGCAACAGCGTTTTTCACCGGTATTCCCTTTGAATTGGCATAAGGAATATCAACATTATTCATTCCGGTTGCAGCAACACATATCAGTTTGAGATTTGGTGCTGCGTCAATCTCATTTTTACCTGTCAATACCTTGTTTACAATGAGAACATCTGCATCTTTTACCCTCTCCGCAACCTGCTCGGGCAATGTTGAAGGATAACATGTAAAATCGCCTAAATCTTCAAGAGGTTTTAGCGATACATCAGAACCAATTGTTGCTGAATCGAGAAATACTATTTTCATACAATAAGAAAGCCGCTGTGTCCAACGGCTTGATTAATATAGTTTTAACTTATGTGCCCAGAACAAGACTCGAACTTGCACACCGGAACCGGCACTACCACCTCAAAGTAGCGTGTCTACCAATTTCACCATCTGGGCGCGGTAGTGCAAAGATAATATGAATTTCTGTAGATTGAAATAGTTTGCAAAAAAGTTTGTAACTTAGCGTGAAATATTAAAATAGCAATATATGAACGACAATTTCAAAAAACAGATTTCAAACATTGAAGATCTCGTTGAAATTAGCGATATACTTACAGAAAGCACAGAATTACAGGAAAGCTTGTCTAAATACAGCAAGAACCCTTTTGATCCGGAGTTCTCCAGACATGGTCACAAGATACCTGTCAACTTCGACAAGAAAGGTGATACTATATATTTGTTAGGCAATTACACTGAAGAGGACGATGATAACAGTTCTGTTGTTGAAATTCTGTATGATGCATTCGAAAAAGGGCTTGTTACAAGTGCTCATTCATTAAAAGAGCCCGGCCTTTTCTGTGGTCTTGTGGAGGCTTGCGGAGTCAAAAAACTTGGTTTTGACATTACAGGAGATGCAGAAATGAGTGATAAAGACTTCCTTTTCAACGACCATAATTGTTCTATATTAATAAGTGTTTGTACAGAAAAAGAGGGTAAACTCGTAGACTTCATATTTAACAACGGCATTAAGCTTACTCTTCTGGGGCATGTTACTAAAGGAGAATTAAGAATAGACGACCTTTCGTTTGGCTATATTGTTGATTATCTTGAATAATGGATAATGCACTGCAAAAAGATCGTGCGTCTGTCTCTTCTATGTTTAACAATATAGCAAGTAAGTATGATTTATTGAACCATTTGCTTTCGTTGGGTATCGACAAAATATGGAGAAGAAAACTTCTGAGGTTTGTAAAGGCAAATAACCCGGAAAAAACACTGGATCTTGCTTGTGGAACAGGAGATATGACAATTGCACTTTATAAGTCGGGGATTGAGGTTGTTGGGGCCGATATTGCTGAAAAGATGCTAGAGATTGCGAGAGTCAAGAGCATTAAGATTCATAACGGAAATACACCGCCCCCTGTTTACATACTTGCATCTGCAGATTCCATTCCATTTCCAGACAACAGTTTTGATTCAGTTACAATTACTTTTGGAATTCGCAATTTTGAAAACAGGAAATCTTCATTGCAGGAGATAATACGAGTCCTCAAAAATGGAGGATACCTTTCGATACTTGAATTTGCATTGCCAAAAAACAGGTTGTGGCGCGGTTTATTCAACTTTTATTTCCTTAACATACTGCCATTGATTGGCAGACTTATATCCAAAGACATGAAGGCATACACCTATCTTCCGGAGTCCGTAAAGAGTTTCCCACAATATTGTGATTTATGTAAAGAGATTATAGAAGAAGGCTTCTCTGAGGTTAAATACACATCGCTTACAGGAGGAGTTGCAGTACTTTACACCGCCAGAAAAGCAGTTAAATAAATGGCTTACAATGAAATCATATCATTGATTATCTATCTGGTTTATTACCTGCTGGCTATTTCTGTTTCTGTTCGTATAATATATAGAAAGCTAGATCCTGTAAAGTCCCTATCCTGGATTATTGTTATTTTACTGCTTCCATATATTGGACTTTTCTTTTATATACTTTTTGGTCAGAACTTCAGGAAAACAAAAATATACAACAGAAAAGGGGTACGTGACGAAAGATACAGAAGACTCTTAAGCTATCAGCAGATGAAACTCTTCAATACTCATCCGGAGTCCGTACCGGAAGAGCTCCACCAGTTCCGGAAGCTCATTAATCTGAATATAAAGGGGAACAAAAGTGTTGTTGGTCTTAACACAAGTATAGAAATATTTTTTTCGGGAAGAGAGGCACTGGACTCTATGTATCAAAGTATAAAGGGAGCACGCCAACACATACACCTTCAGTCTTATATAATTGAAGATGACGAAATTGGCAATAGATTCAAGGATTTATTGATTGCTAAAGCCAGAGAAGGAGTAGAAGTGCGGTTAATCTATGACGATGTAGGATGCTGGGGATTGAAAAAAAAATATTCTGACGAACTAAAATCTGAAAATATTGAGGTTTTAAAATTTTCTCCCGTAAAGTTTTTGTCACCAACATCAAAAATCAACTACCGCAACCACAGAAAAATTCTTGTAGTAGATGGAATCGCCGGTTTCCTGGGCGGAGTTAACATTGCCGACAGGTATTATTACGGAGGTCAGTTCGAAGAGTGGAGAGATACTCATATAAAAATAAAGGGTGAATCTGTAGCGGCGCTTCAGTCAAGCTTTCTGCTCGACAGGTACTTTATAATAAATCAGCAGTTCAAAAGAAAGAAGAAATACTTTCCTTCAATTAACACATCCAACATTAAAGTTGAAGGAGACAATTACCATTTTTACTCACAGATAATAACTTCCGGACCTGACAGTGACTGGGCCAGTATAATGCAATGTTACTTTGCTGCAATATCAAAGGCAAAGCATCATATTAATCTTATAACTCCCTATTTCACCCCTAACGAATCGCTTTTAAACGCTCTTAAAATAGCAGCATTGGGAGGAGTAGAGGTATCCCTTATGTTACCTGAGAAGAGCGACACTACAATTGCTTACTGGAGTACAATGTCTTATGCAACTGAACTTTTGGATGCAGGAGTAAAGGTATATCTTTTCAGTAAAGGATTCAACCATTCAAAAGTTATCTGCATAGATGGGGAGATTTGCATTGTTGGGTCGGCAAATTTTGACAACAGGTCATTGGAACACAATTTTGAAATTACAGCTATTATATACAATAGTGATATTACTCAACAGATAGACAGACAGTTTATCAAAGATATTGAAAGATGTAAATCCCTGGCTAGCTCAAAGTGGGCAAAAAGGAGTGTTGGTAATCAAATCAAAGAGTCACTGGCAAGGCTCCTAAGCCCTCTTTTGTAGTAAAACGAGAGATTATGACAAGACATAAAAGTTTCTTAATAACATTACTTATAGTTCTCTTTTCCGGTGGAGAGGCAATCTCACAAGGTGCGCCTTTACAAAGGGTTCTTGTAAAACGGCTCCAATATCTGGATACTCTCAAACAATCTCAGGCATATAAGACTATACATGTTGCTGCCCCGTTTATCGTCACGGGGATAATACTATATACTCCAGGAAAAAGGTTTCAGGATCTGCGGAACGGTTTTGCGCCGGATTTCCACCATAGAATAGATGACTATATTCAATACATGCCAACAGCCATGCTGTATGGAATGAGAGTGGCAGGAGTAAAAGGAAGAAGTTCGTGGGGAAGGTTGCTGACAACCCATGCACTATCTGCCGTGACAATGGCAGTATTGGTAAATGGAATAAAATATACTGTAAAAGAGGACAGACCAGATAATTCTGCACACAACGGATTTCCCAGCGGGCATACTGCTTTGGCATTCATGAGCGCGAATATGGTCCATCACGAATACGGACTTACCAGAAATCCCTGGTACAGCATTGGTGCTTACTCTATTGCTACAGCTACTGCAGTCATTAGGGTGCTAAACGACAAGCATTACCTGCAAGATGCTTTGCTTGGTGCGGGTATAGGCATTTTATCTACAGAGCTGGGATACTATTTTTCTGACCTCATATTTAAAAAAAGCGGGTTGCTACTAATCGACAAGGATTATTCATATAAAGATACTGGGAAACCCGGTTCTTTTATTGGAATGACACTGGGTTTTAACAAGATTTTAAATCTTATCCCCGTCACATCTACTGTCAGTTTAAAGAGTACCTGGGGAACCTCCTCAGGAATTGAGGGTGCTTGGTACCTGAATAGAAATTGGGGTATTGGTGGCTCTCTAACAGCATATAGCTCACCCACACAAGTTGTCCGGGGCAATTTCAGATTTAGTGGTCCCCATATAAATTGGTTCACACTATCGGCCGGCCCTAACTACTCTTATCCTGTTAGTAGAACAGGCAGAATTGGAGGAAAAATTGCTGTCGGTTATACCGGCCTTATTGAAAATAGTTTTAATGGTTATACTATTACTGCTTCAAAAGGGCTCAGTTTTTCCGGAGGTATCTTTACAGAAAAGCATATAACTCAGGGATTATTCTTCAAACTCTATGCAAACTTGGAGAAAACATTTTTCAATCAGTACAAATATAGTATCCTAAATCTTGTTTCAGGAGCATCAGTGAATATAGATCTGGGTGTTCTGTAAGTTACTCTACCGTCAATTCCAGAATACCTTGGTTTACAATAAGTAATTATAAACCAAGGCTGTGTATAGGAATTGAATTCTCCGGAAATTAGCAAGTCGGCTACCTGTTATTTCTATTTCTATCCCTCCCCTTACTTTTCTGATCCTTTTGTCTTTTATCATTCTTTTGACTGTTTTTCCAGTTATTATGTTCCGGATGCTTTTTGTTCACATAATATCTTGAATCACGACTGTCTCGTATGGTCTGTTGATTCTGATGATCTCTGGAAGAGCTGTATCTCGATTTATACTCATTATGGCGCAGATAAGGTCTTGGTTCATTAATTACAATTTTCCTTGCATTATACAAATCGTAATTTCTGTAACGGACAGGGAGTGATGTTCTGATTATCCAGCGCCCCCTTTCAAAGAAGATATACTGATGCCTTGGAACATAATAATATGCATCGATATCTGGTAAGTAGTAATATTCAACATGGTCATATCCGGCAGGCCCCCAAATAGGCTGACTGCCAATGTTTATTCTGAATGTTACCTGCGCGTATGTTGTCTGACTTAACAAACCGCTTGTACATAAAATGACTAAAAGAATTAATTTTTTCATAAATAATCTTGTTTTTATTATTGACAAAGTTATGTGGCAATATTTTTAAAAAGTTACGTAATAATTCAAATATGTTACAACTTTCATACCTTTTATTAATCAATTTATCAGTGTCATTTTTAACATTAACCATTTCTCCACATCAAATATACAGAAATCAATAAACAAGCAGAAATGAAAACAATTACCGTAAAAGTACTAACAATCATTATTAGTTTAGCGTTCTTTAGCAGTGTAATGATTGCGCAAGAACAAACAAGATCTAATCAGTCAAAACAGGGAGGACAAATTGGAAAATCTTTACTGACAGAAACACAGAAGGTCATGCTTAAGGAGAATCAAAAAAAGAGAAAAGAGATGAAGGAGGCATTCAGGGCTACCCTGTCCAAACAACAAAAAGAGATGCTTTCAGACCCACGCTTGATAAAAATTGACAGGATAAAGGCTTTCCGGGCTTCTCTTACAGACAAGCAGGTGAATATGATAAGGGAGAGAAAGCAGAAAGTGACAGAAATGAAGCAACAATTCCGTTCGACACTCTCTCCCCGGCAAAAGATGCTTTTGAAGAAAAAGTTGGCAATGAGGGATAAAAATGGTAAACCACGCTTAAGAAAAATCAAGACATTGGGAAAGTAAGTGGAGCAAAAACTTCAAGAAAACATAGTCTCCGCTTGTATGGATGAGTGTGGTAGCCTACAGGGGCATTGCAAAGGATGCATTTGGGCACCCACTACGTGAGTGAAGCGGCAAAAAACAAGTAGTGCCCCCTGCGTCTGATATGCGTTTGCAAACTCAAAGGGGCACCTTTGTTTTTTAGTGGAACGAACGTAAAGTGGGTAAATGCGATTGCATGCCCTGTAGGCTATCACGCTCATCCATACAAACAAGAGACCGGATAAATTAACTTCATCCGGTCTCTTGTTTAATAAAGTGACCCCGACAGGATTCAAACCTGTAACCGCCTGATCCGTAGTCAGAAACTCTATTCAGTTGAGCTACGGGGCCATTGTCATATAAGGGCTAGCCCTCTAATTCTTTAGCAACAGCAGTATATTTTCTCTCTTTGATACGAGCCTTCTTACCTGTAAGTTCTCTGATGTAGAAGATTCTTGCACGACGAACTTTACCACGTTTGTTAAGTTCGATTGAATCAATGAAAGGAGATGATACAGGAAATATTCTTTCTACTCCTACTCCGTTAGACATCTTGCGAACGGTAAAAGTTTCTGTTGAACCGGTTCCTTTTCTTTGTATAACTACTCCGCGATACTTTTGAAGACGTTCTTTAGTCTCCTCCTTGATTTTGTAGGTAACTGTAACAGTGTCTCCGGCCTTGAAGGGAGGGAATACTTTTGCTTCAGTGGCAAATGCCTGTTCTGCAATTTTAATTAAATCCATTTTTATCAATGTATTAGCGCAACATTACAGACACCTGTGTTCTTATAAGCGGTTGCTTTATATTTTTCGGACTGCAAATGTATGAATTATTTTCTATAATCCAAAAATTAATTTCTTACTACCTGCCTTGTAAAGAGCACCTCCAATGCAGTCATATCTTGCTCCTGTAACAGAAGAGAGACAATTTGGAATATCATACACAAATAATGCTCCCAAAAAAGCAAAAATAAGAGCCTCCTTAAAGTTGACTGTCTGATTATCTGGAACATGGTATTCGCACTGTGGAGCATTCGCAGACATTCTTTCTACAAGAAATTTGTTAAAAGCACCTCCACCTGTAAGTAATACCTTGCCACCAGCTATATTTCTGCTTAATTGAATTGAAACATGTTCGCAAAAAGTTGACAGTTTGTCGTTTAAAGTGATATTAAATGAGTCAATCATTGGAATAACCACCTCTTCCACCCACTCTCTTCCAAGAGATTTTGGCCCTTTATGAGTGTAGAATTCCAGGTTATTCAAGTTATCCAGTAGCTCATTATTAACTTTTCCCGCTCTTGCCATTTCTCCGTCTCGGTCATAATCAAGGCCGATTGTTCTGGTATAATAGTTTAACACATAATTCACCGGCGAAATGTCAAAAGCCAGCCGGCTTCCGTTGTTTTCTGAAGATATGTTTGAAAATCCTCCCAGGTTCAGACAATAATCGAAATCACCAAAGAGGTTTCTGTCTCCAACAGGAACCAGCGGAGCACCCTGACCATGTAGCGCAACATCAGTTGTCCGGAAATCACATATAGTATCAACACCGGTTTCAGCAGCAATTCCTGCTCCCGAGCCTATCTGAGCAGTAAATCTCTTAGCAGGCTGATGGAAGATTGTATGACCGTGAGAAGCAATATAATCTGGCTTTGCACCATATTTATCCATGAAGAATTTCACTCTTTCGCCAACGTAGATGCCATAATCAGAATTGAAGAGAGCATATTCCAATGATGTCATATTCTGCGCATTGGCTAACTTTTCCTTTATATTCTGAGGATAATCCTCGGCTTCTGCATTTATAATGTTGTAACTCCATTTTGTTCCCTGTTTTTCAAAACTCACATAACAGATATCCAATCCATCCAGCGATGTTCCTGACATGAGGCCAATTATTCTTACCATATAAATGAAGTTATAAGTTTATTTTCGTTTCCTCTGTTGTCACTCACGATAATTTCCAGGTTGTGGATCCTGCCCTTTAGCACCCTGCGCGGATCCAGTGTCGCAACCAGACTTCGTGTCTTGTAGTCAAAGTTAGCTAAAATCCATTTCCCGTCAACATATATTTTGTACGAAGCTATTCCCGAAAGGTTGTCCGATATGGTAAACTTTATAGCCTTTCTTGATGATATATTCTCTCCGTCTTTAAAACTTGGAAGAATATTTGGTGCCGTAGTATCTGCAACAACGAGGAATTTTCCGAAAGAGCCAATGGATGCCTCCAGATAATCACCTCTCCACACACCTCCAAGCGAGCCAAGTCTTCCCTCATCATTCAATACTGCAATGACAACCTTGTTTTTTAGTGAATTTTCTACATCAGGCCTGATTGAAAGCTTTGCAGACAAATGAAGTGGAGTGTTTTCGTCATGGAGTCTCCACAGTGTGGCACCATTATATACAGAAGAATCCGCAGTAAATGATATTGAACTGTAAAGTGACCCGGGTGGCAGGAACAGTTTCATGTTACCAAGCTCATAATTATTAGGTATAAACCATGGCATTGCTTTTCTGTTTTCCTGAGATTGGGCAACATTTTCATACACCTTATGAACTCCCCCTCTTCTTACTTTAAAACTACGAGTGGCCCTGTTGTATTTGTAATCAAATACCTCAATCATGACAGTATGATCCTTGTCATCATTAAGGATAAAGAGGCCATCACTCTTTGCTTTAATATTTGATGTAAGTGCATTTCCGGGCTCAACCCAGCTCTTTACCATTGAACGTCCTGTTTGTCTCTTTTCACTGTATTCAACAACTGTATTTATATAACGCCCCATATCGAACGGAATATCAAGCGGATTGAAAGAAAACACCTTCTCGTTATCGAGGTAATAATTGTAACTGGCAACTGCTAATCTTGAACCGGTGTTGTTCATTCTGTCAAGTGCGTCAACAGCAACATAAAATGTATCCGGAACAATTGTGACTGTAGTTACAGGAGTTGTATAGCTTTTTAGAAATCTCGTTACTGGAATAGAACTGACATATTGTATTCCATAAAAATTCACCCGCAGAATCTGTGGAACAAGGTTGTCCGTAATATTGAACCCTCCCTCCTTAACCGGATCTAGCGGTATTTGTTTTTCTGTATCTCTGATCTCAAAATGCAGATGCGGACCTCCGGACGATCCTGTATTACCTGCTCTGCCTATAAACTCTCCTTTTTTTACCGGGAACTGTGTAGAATCGGGATAAATGTTTATTTCAAAGCTCTCTTTCTCATATTGTTTTGCCTCTGTCCACATTGCTATTTTTGGAGCAAAATCAAGAAGATGGCCATATACAGTAGTTCTTCCGTTCGGATGTGTTATATATAATGAATTACCATAACCTCCCGGCGATATTGATATCCTTGAGACAAAACCCTCTCCTGCAGAGTATATTTTTGCTCCGACAACACCTCCCACTCTAAAATCAAGACCTGCATGAAAATGTGTAGCCCTAAGCTCACCATAGCTTCCGGATAAGGACACAGCTAAGTCAAGGGGTACACGAAAACTCCCTTTCGACTGCGAAACCGCAGATAATGGAGCAATTATAATAAGCGACAGGGCAAATAATCCGTATAGTCTGCCTTTTGTTTTTTTAATAATCATTCAAATTGTTTTTAGGAAAACATCTTTTTCATTCTGTCGAAAAAGTTTCTGTCATCTTTGTCCGGTTTGGGTTTAAAATTCTCAGAACCTTTAAGTTTTTCGATAAGCTCTCTCTCCTGTCTGTCCAGTTTTTTTGGTGTCCATACCTGAATGTAAACCAAAAGGTCACCGTTGCCATATCCATTAACATCCGGCAAACCTTTTGCCCTCAATCTTAATATCTTGCCTGATTGTGTTCCCGGCTCAATCTTAATACGCAGCTTTCCGTCCACCGACGGGATATCTGCCTCGTTTCCAAGTATTGCATCTGTAACCGAAATAAACAGTGAATAGATAAGGTCGTTCCCGTCCCTTTGAAGTTCGGGGTGACTCTCCTCTTCGATTACCACAAGCAGATCTCCGTTGACTCCTCCCCTCTTTGCTGCATTCCCCTTGCCCTGGACCGTAAGTTGCATTCCCTGAGCCCCTCCTGCCGGAATCT
>Ga0074195_1001879_pt1 | contig 26478 bp, 19 predicted proteins | sample EPASupsiteHSE623_FD_64525 | JGI IMG/M metagenome (GOLD analysis project Ga0074195, IMG submission 64525) | Bioremediated contaminated groundwater from EPA Superfund site, New Mexico - Sample HSE6-23 | ecosystem: Environmental > Aquatic > Deep subsurface > Groundwater > Contaminated ... | reverse complement strand
GGTTGCGAGAACCGAGACGGTGGATGCCGAGGACAGTTCGACGCAAAATTTGGAGCGAATAGCTGTAGCTATTCGCGAGAAATTTCTGCAAAGAAATGTCCCGGCAGCCGCCGGCGAATTCCGCAATCCAACTGCGATTTCCGGGCTGGCGTTCCGGCGGAGAAAAAACGGCTCATCGCGCAGACATTTTCCCGCCCGATGAAAGAAATAGTGTTCGTCACCAACAAGCGCAGCTTCAATTTCTACGCCGAGATGCTGCTGCGCGCGCTGGCGGTCCACGCCGGCAAAAAAGGTTCGCTGCAAAACGGGCTGGCGGAATTGAGGAATTTTATCGCCGGAACGACCGGCGAAAGCGTGAAGCTGGCGGACGCCTGCGGACTTTCAAAAAACAATCTCGCCAGCGCGCAAGCGTTGGCTAAAATGCTGGTTTACATGCGCAAGTCCCCGGCGGCGCGCGAGTTCGCCGATTCGCTGCCGGTTCCCGGCGACGGGTTCAGCACGGGTCACATCCGCAATTTCTGCAAGGGCACGGCGGCGGCGGGAAAAATAAAAATAAAATCCGGTTCCCTTAACGGCGTGAGAAGCTACGCCGGCTATATCGCCGCCAAATCCGGCAAGACGCTGGCGTTCGCGTTCATAATCAACGGCTACGCCGCCTCCGGCGAGGATGTGGACGCGCTGCACGAGCAACTCACCGAAACCTGCGCGAAACTGTAGATCAGAATCCTGTCTTGCCGCCTCATAAGCTTTATTCGGGAGCAAGTCTCTATTGGCTTAACTCGATAAGTCCCTCCACCACCGAATATAACGGGCTTTGGTCCGAAGAAGAGGCTTTACGGATATCAATACTCGAAATTATCTGTTTCAGCGAATCCACGGAGCCGTCGTATTTTGATTTATCCGAAAGATAAATATCTGTTTCGTTAATCGGCTTTGCGCCGGGAACCGGCGTCCAAAGGAAGTCCGGATGCTTGTTAGTATACCATTCGCCTCCGATTATATTCCCCCGCGAATCCAGCTCAATATCGTAGCGATAGACGACTTCGACGATAGAATCCGTATCTATAGCGGCGGGCATGTAGTTGTCATCAACGTAAGAAACTTTCATTTCAGCGCCCACGATATATGCCGTTTCAGGGTGCCTGTATTTCTGGAACTTATCTTTCCCCTTAAAAGCGCTGTATGGGACGCGCGCCTCAATAAGCGGGACGAATTGTTCGGTCAACGGATTCCAGTATTTAGCGCTATATCCCAAGACCGGCTGATTCCATATCGAAATATCGGCATCCGCATCCATTATAAAGCTCCGGCGCTCAACGCCGACCATATTCGCCACCACTATATGCCATGTGCCGGGATTGGTGTCAAAACAATTCTGGTTCAGTTGATGTTGGTTGTCATCCCGCATGCCTCCCTCGCACCGCCCTCCTATCAAATACACGTTTGCCGGAGAATTTGCCCATTTCAACGCGGCAAGCCCGCGGATATCGTTATTGTAAAACCGTATCGTATATTTGCCGTCGGCTGAAGGAACCTCCACCTGCGCCTTTTCAGGGCGTTTTTCCATGTATGAAGCCGGCGCCCAGCCATGACAATATCCCACCCACGGCGGGACATTGGCACTGTTTTTGTTGGCTATCATCGCATTAGTGAGCGTGAAATCAGTATCACCCATGAGAATGTCGTACTTTTCGGCGGGAGAATAAATATCATTGATCTGCTGCTGGCGATCTTTTTCCTGTGCCGTGTTGAAATCGGCCGGTTGGTTGGGGATTGAATAATCCTTTGCCCGGTATCTGTGGGCAAAACCTCCGGAGCTGACAGGCCAGAAGTATCCGGACCAGGGACTTTTACTCACGGTCCCTGAATCGGGCAAGGCGCCGATGTCGGTCAAAATCCGCGTTCCCGGCGGGAACAGGTCCTGGGGCGTGTCGTTGCCGTCAATACGCGCTTTTTCCCCGTGTCTTGATAATCTCTTGTTCAGGATGGCCGCGCGCGCCGCGGCGAATCCAGCGGATTTTTTATCGTGTTTCGGAAGCCGAAGCCGCTCGCCGGTGCCCGCGTCGTATTTAGGCGGTTCGGCATTCATCGTTTCGCGGGGGTTGGAGCGTAACTCGCTCAGGAACTTCCGCAATTGCGCGTCAGCGGGGTTCGTTGAATCGCCCCCATTAACAACGCGCCCGCTGCCTGCGTCGGGTACTTTCAACCTTATCGCTCCGTCCGTCGCTCGCAGCGCGTCCGGCACGGACCCGAAATCCACCGCGCTTACGGTATCGCTGCCCAGTCCGGGCATGACAAAAAAGAGCATTGCCGGCAACGACGATAATATAACGACGGACTTAATGCCTGCCATCAATATCCCCCTGACTCCTGCATTAGACTTGGCCCCCAATAATTTTATGGGCAAAAATCACGGCTTTTGCCTTGCAGCTTCGCGGGCTTCGGCTTACACACCCTATCCGAGTGTGCTCCCCGGGCACCCCCCTCCACAGCCATCCCAGTGGGGGAGCACTCAAGTGCTCCCCCCTACCTGCGCCCGCTTCGCTGCAAGCCAAAATCCTGTCTTTTTGCCTCATAATCTTATTCGGGGACAAGTCTATTCACATTCGGAACGCGATTTTACAACCTCCAACAGCCTTGCCATGCTGATAGGCTAGCGCGAATCGCCGGTTCCGGCGAGGGCCGAAAGGACCATTTTTTTTACCCTTTGGACCTATGCCGTTTTTACGGCCACTTGTGTTTTGGGTAGCGGCGGGCGAGTTGGGGTTTCAGTTTGGGGTAGCTTTCCTTCCAGAAACTTTTTAGGTCTTTTGTAACCTGCACAGGACGCATCGACGGCGCGAGTATATGCACCAAAAGCGGCGCCCGTCCTGCGGCGATGCGCGGCGTGTCCGTCAGTTGGAATAAATCCTGAATTTTGGCTTCCAGATACGGCTCGCGCCCGCGCGGGTAGCGGATTTTGGCCCTGCGTCCGCCGGGCATTTGCAGCTTTTGCGGCGCGTGCTGTTCTATGAGCCTGTTCTTGTCCCAGCCGAACCAGTTTTGCAGCGCGGGCAGGACGGGCCGCGTTCTGGCTTCCGCCACGCTTTTTGCTCCGGCGCAAATATCCGAGATAACCAGCTTGATGTCTTCCCCGGAGAGAGGCTCCAGGCCGAAGTCGGGGCAGGTTTTTGATAAAAATTCCACGCGCGCCAGCCATTCCTCCGCCTCCTCGTTCCATTCCCGGAATTTTTGCCGTCCGGCGATGAATTCCTCCGCTATAAGGTCGGAAGAAGGCTTGCCTCGCGCGGCGGACGATATTTCACGGCGTATGGCGACATCGCGGTAAAGCGTGAGCGTCTCGGTGACGGGCGTGAGCGTGTTTTTATCCAGCGCGGGCTGTGAAACTGTTTTTATCTCGCCGGGAAAAGCCGAGCGCAGCCACTCCTCGCGGATTTCCGCCGCGAAGGAAAGAGTTATGTCCGCCCCCGCCCGCTTGAGGCTTTCAAGCGCCTCGCCCGCGCAGATTAACCCGGCTCCGGTTGCGGCGCTTTTGGGGCTGAGAGTGGCGCGCCGCCCGCCCGGCAACTGGTAGCGGTTCGCGGAAAGCCGCGCGGCGACCCTGTCGGGAAACGCGCGCAGAAAGCATTGCGCGGAAAGCTCTGCCGCTTTCGCGCCGCCCGGCGCGGCGTTTGCGGACAGGCGGTTCGCGGTTTTCCACGCCTCGACAGCGGCGGCCTGCTTCACTCCGGCGCCGCGGCAGGCGGACGGCTCGAAATTAGACGCGGCGCAAAACTCCAGCGCGCTTATCGCCGCCAGCAGGTCCGAGCGCGCGGCGCAAGCCGTTTGCGCGCCTTTTTCGTCCAGCCAGAGCCCGCGCCCCTGCGCCGCCGCGGCGGCGAGCGCGCATTCATAGACGCAGCCGAGACGCCGCGCCTCGACCATCATGCGGGAATAGCGCGGATGAAGCGGATACTCCGCCATCGCGCGTCCCTCGGCGGTGAGCGCGCCTTGCGCGCCCGTTGCGTCCAACTCTCGCAATAGCTGTTCCGCGCGGGAGACGGCTTTTGCGTCCGGCGTATCAAGCCAGTCCAGCGCGGCAAAGCCGGCGAAGCCGCAGGCTTTGAGAGTCAGCAGCGTTTCGCTCAAATCCAGACGGGCTATTTCCGGTTCCAGCGAGAGCGGGCGCACCCTGTTTTCGCGCTCTGTCCACAACCGCGCGCATATTCCGGGACCGGTCCTGCCCGCGCGTCCGGCGCGCTGCGCTGCGGAGGGCGCGGCTATTTTTTCCGTGAACAAAGTGTTGATTGCGCGCGCGCCGTCGAAACGGGCGATGCGGGCGAGGCCGCTGTCTATCACGACGGCGACGCCTTCTATGGTAAGCGAGGTTTCCGCGACGTTCGTGGCGACTATTATCTTGCGGCGGGAGGAGGGCGCCAGCGCGGCGTCCTGTTCGCGCGCAGGCAGTTCGCCGTGCAGAGGGCACACGTCGAACCCGGAAAGCGAGGGTATTTTGGTGAGAGCGGCGATTGTCCTGTTGATTTCGAACACGCCCGGCATGAAGATAAGCGCGTGCCCTTCCTTCTGCGAGGGAAGAAGCCGCGCGCAGGTTTTAGCCGCCGCGTCCCAGGGGGGGAGCTTCGCTAAATCTTCCATGCAATAAGTGATATCCACCGGATGAACGCGGCCCTGCGCCAACACGGTTTGGCAGGGGGACAGGTATTGCGCCAGCGCTTTTTCGTCCAGCGTGGCCGACATCACCGCCAGGAGCAGGTCCGGACGCGGCCCGCGCTGAAGCGCGAGGCAGGCGGCCAGCGTCAGGTCGCCGTGGATATGGCGCTCGTGAAATTCGTCGAGTATTATGGCCGAATAACGCCGCAGTTGCGGGTCCGACACCAACTCCCGCAATAAAATCCCCTCGGTTTCAAAGACTATGCGGGTTTTGGCGGTCGTTTTGTCCTCGAAACGCACTCGGTGGCCCACTTCTCCGCCCGGCGCGCCGCCGCGCTCGCGCGCCACGCGCGCGGCCAGCATTCTGGCGGCGATGCGGCGCGGTTCCAGCACGGCGATGCGGCCCTTGAAGCGTCCGCTGTCGAGCAGCAACTGCGGCACTTTTGTGGATTTGCCGGAGCCTGGGGGAGAGGAGATAATCAGCCTGCGGCTATGTGCCGCCGCGTGCAGTATCCGCTCCGCATTTTGCAGGATGGGCAATTCGGACATGACTTAATCCTATAAAAAAAGCCGCCCCGCGCATTCGCGCGGAGCGGCTTTTCGTCTTTACGTCAGAAATACAGGCACAGCGCGGCGTCCACGAAGAACTGCGGATACTCCAGTTGCCGCACAATAACCTTTTGGAAGTTATTGGTGTTGCTCTGGTTGACCCGCACCGTGTCGGTGAAATCGGCTTTCTTGAAGTTGTAATTGCCGAACACCGAAAGCCCCAGCCGCCGCTGAATCTTCCATTCAAGGCCCAGCCGCGCCGTCGGAGTGAAGTAATCCTGCTTCTCGCCTCCGTCGTAGTTTACCGTCACCGACCCGTTTCCGGTGCCGCCGTTGCTCATATTTTCCTGATTTATCTTCATGCTCATGATGAGGGCTCCGGCTCCGACGATGGCGCGGAAAGGGCCGAAAAGATGAATCGTCCGGTTAAGCGTCAGGCGCGCCATGGGCCCGTCGCCGCGGATGCTCGCCTGCTGGCCGGGACCGGTGTTGGGGCCTGGCGGCGGGTTTAGGCGGTATTCGACGGAATCCGGCGTAAGTTCCGAATGGACGAAAGCCGTAAGGTCGAACATCCAGTTGTTCCAGGCGAAGTACCGCGCGCCCACTCCGGCGGCCATGAGGTCCGCTCCGGCATTGGTCGGCGTGATGGTATTGCTGCCGAATACGGTTGTGGGGGGGAGGTTCTTGACTTTAAGCGGGCCGCCCGCGTAAGTGAGATAGAAGCCGGTGCCCGGCTCGTCGGATTCCGGAGCGGCGTAGCGGGCGGAATTCTGTTCGAGAAGCTGGACGGGGATTTCCGTCACGTCGGTGGCGATTATCTCGCCCGTCTCGGTGTTTATCAGCGCGGTGCTTAAACGATAGACGCCTTCGAGTTTTGAGACGCTGCCCGACACGGCCAGCCTTGCGCCCGCGAGCTTGCCCAGCCGCGCCGCGGCGGAAGCGGTAATCGCGGAGCCTCCCTTGAGGTTTTCCATCGCCGGAGCGAGCTGGCTGCTGTCAAGCACCTTGAAATTTCCATCGGCCATAAACAGCGTGGTCAACTGCTCCGTGCAGGCGGTGTTAATCTTGCGCGAGGACAGCTTTTTGTCGGCGGAGTATGGAAACACCGCCAGCGCGGTATTGCCCAGCCCCGAATCCGTGGCGGTTTTGGAAAACGCCTTGACCATTTTAAGCAGGCGGATATCGAAATCGCCCGCCCGCGCGTACGATGACGCCAAAAGCAACACGGCCAATGCCGCGCCCCCAGCAACAATCCTTTTCATGCCTATTCTCCCGTGATGGTATTATTTCCCATAGGAATTCTAGATTATGCTTCACCAACAGTCAACACATGTTAATCCGGGCTAATTCATGCTGAGACTGGGTAAATAGTTGCATGTAAAGAATAAAACATACTGTCCCGAATACTTCTCGCGGTGATGAGGTTAGTGGTATACTGTAACAGCCGCGTTCCGAAGCCGCCGGCAAGGCGTGAACTTCGGATTGCGCTCAAAATAAGGTGAGGAGAGGTGAACCCATGAAAAAACCTGTTATAGCGTTGCTGGCCGCTCTGACTCTGCCGCCGCAGGCGCTGGCTGGCGGGCTTGACGACTTCATAAAGCGGTCCGGCGATATGGAAGTGCCGCCCGCGACGGCGTCCGCCGGTGAGGCCGAAAAAGCCGAAAAGGCACAGGCCGTGGCCGAACTGGATATGGCTTCCATGATGGATGATTTTCTGCTGACCGACACCGCCTTCAAAACCGCCAAGGGGACCGTTGTGCACGTCTCCTTCGGCAAGACCACCAATTGCCCCTCAGCCCCGGGACTGGGCGTGAGCTGCGACGACAGCAAGTATTTCGCCCTGTTCAAGCCGGAAGGCGGAAAGCTTTACGGCGGCAACCTCTCGAAGATAGCCAACTACGGCATTTTCGCGTCCGGCTCCGAGGATTTCGCTTTCGACGGCTCGGGCGTTCACACCGTCAAACTGCTGGTCGAGGACCGCAGCGACGACAATAAAAACATCATCACCGTGGAAAAAGCCGGGCGGCAGGTTTACGCCGCCACGATAGGCCAGATACTGTCCGCGCGCAACAAGCGCGCCCGCAGGGTGACGCTGGACAAGGAGTATATGGTCTTTTTGTCGCAGGGGCTCACTCAAAGCGAAGACAAGGAGCTTTCGGTGAATCCCGCCAAATCCCTGTTCACCTTCATCCCGGTGTCCAATACGGCCAATTTCATTCAGGTGGACGCGGGCAAACTGACCGTCGCCGGCGTTTCCGTTCCGGAGTTGGGCGCGGCTTACAAACTGGCGGTCAAAGACGGTAAACTGCTCATAACCAAATAGGGAATCTTTCTTTCGCGAGTCGAATGATCGTTCAAGACATAAGAGACTATTCGCGCCGCGAGCTTGAGGAGCTGCTGCCGCCGCTGGGTGAAAAAAGGGCGCATGCCGCGGCGCTGTTCAAATCCCTCCACAGAAACGGCGCGCGGACTATCCGTGATATGGCGGGAGTGCCGGAAAAGCTCAAGGATAAGCTGTCGCCGCGGTATTCCATAACTCCCGCTCCGGTTGAGGAAAAACAGGTTTCGCGGCTGGACGGCACCATCAGGCTGCTCTTCAAATTTCACGACGGAGCGGTTGCCGAAAGCGTTGTGCTGTCCGCCGCAGGCAGGACCGCGGCGTGCCTGTCTTCGCAGTCCGGCTGCGCCTGCGGCTGCGCTTTTTGCGCCACGGCGCGTCTCGGCCTCAAACGCAGCCTCGCCCCGCATGAAATACTGGACCAGTTTTCGGCCTGCCTGCGCGCGGCGGGCGGCAGGCTCGACAGCCTGGTTTTTATGGGCATGGGAGAGCCGTTTCTGAACTGGGCGAACGTGAAAAAAAGCGTCCTGCTGCTTTCCGACGGGCTGGGCCGCAATTTCCCGCAAAGCAAAATGACGGTCTCCACGGTGGGCATAATACCCGTGATAGACGAACTGGCGGACTCCCCGCTGAAAATAAACCTGGCGCTGTCCGTAATAACCGCCGACGCCGGGCAAAGGACGGCGCTCGCGCCGATGGAGAAAAAATATCCCCTGCGCGAAATCCTGAAAGCCGCCGGACGTTATTGCGCCAAGACGAAGCGGCTTGTTTTTCTGGAGTATATCCTGTTCGGCGGGCTCAACGATTCGCTGGAGGACGCCGAAAAATTCGCCGGATTGATTCGCGGGCTCCCCTGCACGGTCAATCTGATTCCTTATAACCGGTCTGGCGTGGAAGACTTTGTTCCGGCGCAACCGGAAAAGGCGAAGGAATTCAAAAGAACGCTCATGGCGCGCGGCATACGCACTTATCTGCGCGCGGAAAAAGGCTCCGACATCGGCGCCGCCTGCGGCCAGCTCGCCGCCCGGCAGAGCGATTAGACAGGCGGGTTACAGCCGCCAGGTTTTTATGCCCGCTTTTTGCAGCGCGGGCAAGTCGCAGACGCCTTTCACGTCCACGAATACCGGATTATCTTTTTTAAGGAGGCGCCCGAGCGCCGAGGCGTCGAGAGTTTTGTAGGCGCTGTGCGCAACCGCGAGAATGACCGCGTCCGCGGGCGCGAGCTTGTCGAACTCCAGCAGTTCCACGCCGTACTCATGGCGCGCCTCCGCCTTGTCGGCCAGCGGGTCGTGCACCTGCACCGTCATGCCGTAGTCTTTAAGCTCGCGGATGATGTCGTTGACTTTCGAGTTGCGCAAATCGTTGCAGTTCTCCTTGAAAGTGAGGCCCAGCACGGTGATGACGCAGCCCTGCATGCCGTGTCCGGCGCGCACCATTTCCTTGACGGTCCGCTGCGCGATGAACTTGCCCATGCCGTCGTTTATGCGCCTGCCGGATAAAATGACCTGCGGGATATAGCCGAGAGATTCCGCCTTGTGCGTCAGATAATACGGGTCCACGCCGATGCAATGTCCGCCGACGAGGCCGGGGCGGAATTTGAGGAAATTCCATTTGGTCCCTGCGGCTTCCAGCACCTCGGTGGTGTCTATGCCCATGTGGTCGAAAATTATCGCGAGTTCGTTTATGAATGCGATGTTGATATCGCGCTGCGTGTTTTCGATGACCTTGGCCGCCTCGGCCACTTTTATGGAAGACGCCCTGTGCACGCCCGCCGTCACCACCGCACCGTAAACCCGCGCCACCACGTCGAGCGATTCACTATCCATGCCGGAGACCACTTTTTTTATCCTGACGAAAACATGCTCCTTGTCGCCGGGATTTATGCGCTCGGGGCTGTAGCCGACCTTGAAATCCCTGCCGCATTTCAGGCCGGACTCGCGCTCCAGTATGGGCACGCAGACGTCCTCGGTCACGCCGGGGTAAACCGTTGACTCGTAGACGACAATGGCGCCTTTCCTGAGCGCTTTGCCGGCGGTCTCGCTGGCTTTCATCACCGGGGTCAGGTCGGGAATATTGGCCTTGTCCACCGGCGTGGGCACGGCCACTATATGGAAATCCGCCTGCCGCAGGACATTTATATCGTCGGTATAAACTATGTCCGCCGCTTTGATATCCCCGGCGGAAACTTCCTCCGTGCGGTCGAAGCCTTTTTTCAGCTCCGCTATGCGGGTTTTATTGATGTCGAAACCTATCGTCCTGCGCAGTTTGCCGAAAGCTATGGCCACGGGCAGCCCCACGTAGCCCAACCCTATGACGGACACGACTCTCTCTGCGTTCTCAGTCATTGCTGTATGCCTCCCGCTGAATTCTACCGGAAATGCTTCCTAGTGAACAAGCTGCATCAAAGCGGCTTGAAAACCGACGCCGGGAGGCGCCGTTCAATCGCGCAGCTTCTCCCGTGCCAGCCTTTATGAAAACGATATCATATTTTCTTTCCCCAAAAATATGAACCAAACCACGACATCACCCACTTCTTCCGGCAGTGAAAAAAAGCCTATAAGAGCCTTTCTAAAGTATCTCTTTCGTCGCGAAAGCGACGATTTTGGCCTGAGACGCAGCGGACTGAGGCGAGCAGGCCCGCAGGCCTGTACGCCGAAGGCCGCGAATTATCAGGACAAAAGCGGCGCTTGCAGCAGAATACGGAGACTTTAGAAAGGCTCTGAGAGCCTGCCTGTTGCGCAAACCCTTTGTGAGTTACTATAACACTCGTACGCGCGCGCCAGCGCGTACGGAGAACATCGAACATGGCGTACAATTTAAACCCGGATTGTGCAATAGAGTAGCGGGATTCGACGGCGGCTGGCGGGATATTTCTGTGTAAAATTTGGAGCGAATAGCTACGGCTATTCTCTCCAAATTTTACGTCGAACTATCCTCGCCATCCACCGTCTCGGTCCGAGCTATCTATTGCACAATCAGGGTTTATGGCAATTTTCGGTCACGGCTTCATGTTCAGCGCGGCGTGGGCGAACACTTTGGCGTCGCTCATCATGTTTTCCAGAATGCAGTACTCGTTGGGCATGTGGGCGCTTTCGTCGAGTTTCGCGTACACCACGGCGTCGAAGCCGGCGCGGCGCAGGTACGCGGCCACGGTGCCGCCGCCTATGCCGCGCGGCTTGCCTTTGTAGCCGTACACTTTTTTGATGCCGCCGAGTATAAGCTGCACCACCTCGCTCTCCGCCGGCGTCGCGGGCGCGGCCTGCTCTTTTTGAACGGGCTCGAAGGTGACCGTCACGCCGTGCTTTTTCTCCACCGCGGCGGCGATTGTTTTTATCTCCGCCAGCACGTCTTCCAGTTTGTAAGCCGGCAGCACGCGGCAGTCCAGATAGAACACGTCGTCGCCGGGGATGGTGTTGATGTTGGGGACGTTGGCTTCTTTTTTAGTCGGCTCGAAGGTGCTGGTCGGCGGGTCGAAAAGCTTGTCCTTGACGTTGAATTTGCGGTAGAGCGCGCCCAGCCGGAAGGCCAGTTCGCTGGCCGCTTTGAAGGCGTTGTTGCCGAGCTTGGGCATGGAGGCGTGGCACTGGCGTCCGACGGTCTTTATCCTGAGCCAGAGTATTGATTTCTCCGCCACCTCCACCAGTTTGCCGTCCGCCGAGCCGCCGTCCGGCACCACGAAAATGTCATTCTTGCTGAAAAGGTCCAGGCGGTTCTTTATAAGGTAATCAACGCCGTATTTGCTGCCGTTCTCCTCATCGGCGTTGAACAATAGCGCCACGTCGCACGGCGGGCGCAGGCCGGATTCCATCATGGCGCGCAGACACAGCAGGCCCGACAGCAGTCCCTGCTGGTTGTCTTCCACGCCGCGCCCGAAGATTTTCCCGCCTTCCCGCCGCACCGTGTACGGGTCTCCCTGCCAGAGCGAGAGTTCGCCCGGGGGCACGATATCCGTGTGGCTCATTATCCAGAACGTCCTGGCGGAGGACTGGCCTTTGTAGCGGGCTATCAGGTTGGGGCGCACGCCGCCTTTGGCGCGGCTGTCCGGCGCGTCGGCGCGCAGGAACTGGTCGAATTTCAGTTTTTTCAGCTCGGCCTCGAGAAAAAGCGTTTTATCCAGCTCGCCCTCTCCTCCGGCGTCCGGCGATATTGCGGGAATGGCGGAAAGCTTCGTCTGAAGCTCGACGGCGTAATCCAGGTAGCCGTCAATCCTTGCATTTATCTGCTTTAGCATTGCAAACCTCCTGTTGATGCACCAGATTATAGCTTAAATTGATATATTGGTTAGGTGAAACCGCAATACCATATAGCCGCCTCCGCGGCTGCCGCGGGCGCATTGTACTGGTGGACCAAATCCGCCGCGCCGGCGGCGGGCTGCCTCGGAGGCGGCATACTGCTGGATTTGGACCACGTAGCGGATTTCCTGGTTTTCTCCGGCGAAAAGTTCACCGTGCCGGACTTCCTGTCCTGGTGCAACGACGTCCGCTGGAAAAAAGTCACGCTGCTGCTGCATTCCTATGAGCTGTTCGCCGTGTTCGCCGTCTGGACGCTGGCCCGCGCGGGCGCGGAGACGAACGGCGGACTGTTCCTGCACGGCGCGCTTGCCGGCGCGGGACTGCACATGCTGATGGACCAGTTCGGCCACAATCTGGTGCCGCGCAAGCGCGACGTGTCGCCCTGGTTTTATTTTCTCACGTACCGGCTGCTGCACGATTTCTCGCGCGAGAAACTGCTGAAGCAATAGATGCCGCTTTCTCAATCACAAGGGGGGAATATGACAAAAATCGCACTATTGGCCGCGTTATTACTTGCGCCGGCGGCAAAAGCCGCGGATTTGCAGGTGGTTTCCAATTCGCCGGCGGGGCAAAGCCCGCGGAGCATCACGCAGATAACCGCGACGTTCAGCCGGCCAATGGTCAGCCTCACCGCTCCAGCGCAGTCCGGCGAATATTGTCCGGTCGAGATAACCCCGCCGCTCAAGGGCCGCTGCCGCTGGATGGGCACGCAGACGCTTTCGTTCGAGCCGGAATCCGCGCTTGATATCGCCACGTTTTACAAGGTCAAAATACCCAAAGGCGCCAAATCGCAGGTTTACGGCGACGCGCTCCCCGCCGATTACGAATGGAGTTTCGAGACGCCCCGTCCTCAACTGCTGGAAAGCAAACCTTCCGCGGGACAGCAATGGATAGACCTCGATGCCACGCTGTTCGCGCGTTTCAACCTGCCCATGCAGCAGTCGCGCATGCGCGATTTCGCCGTTTTGGAGGAACGCGATGCGGAAGGCAAAATATCGGATATTCCCCTGGGCGTGCGCCACGCCGCCGCCGACGAGATAAAAACGCTCTGGGGCGAGTACAGCTACGAGCAGGACCCCGCTTATTCCACCTCCGCCGTCATGGCGTTGAAGCCGTATCGCCGGCTTAAAAAGGACTGCGCCTACCGGCTTGTCTTCAAAAAAGACCTGCCCGCGGAAACCGGCGATATCGGCCTTGCCGCCGAGCGCGTCGTCGAGTTCAAAACCTGGCGCGCTTTCGGTTTCGCGGGCGTCTCCGCCGCGCAGTGCCTGCCGGGCGATTACGGCGTGAAATTCACCAATCCGGTGGCTTATTCCGAACTGCTCAGGAACCTTTCCGTCGAGCCTTCCGCCCCGATTGCGCCGCCGAAAGAAGACTGGCGGGCCAATTCCACCGGCAACGAGCAGCCGAACGAAGGCGTGGTCTACCAGCCGCTGCCGGACATGGGCTGGAGGCCCGGCGCGGTTTTCAAATTCAAGCTGTCCGGCAATTTGCGCGACGCTTACGGCAACGTTCTCGGCAAAGACGAGGAATTCTCCATAACCGCCGGCGATTACTGCCCCGCCATACGCATGTCCGGCGGATTCGGGATTGTGGAGAGCTATCTCAAGCCCAGGCATCCAGTCACGGCGATAAATATCACGGCGGTTGCGCTCGCGAAAGCGCTTGTTCCGGACGATGATATCATCCCGCTCTATTCGAAAATGGAGAAGGCGAACCCTTCCGACAAGCTGGAAATTCCCGCCGGCGCGGAGAAGTTATGGCGGCCCGCCGACAAGCCCAATGCGAGCTTCAAAACATTCGCCGACTTGTCGCCCGCGCTGGCGCCGGGCGGAGGCGGCACGGTGTTTTTGCAGTTATCCGACAATGAAGGCAAGTGGCTGCGCGCGCTCGACAACGTAGCGCGCGTCGGCGTGACGCTCAAAACCTCGCCGGATTCCTCGCTGGTGTGGGCGAGCTATCTCAAAACCGGCGCGCCCGCGCCGGGGCTGCCGGTTGAAATCCGCGGCAATTCCAACAAAATCCTCTGGCGCGGTCTGACGGACAAGGACGGTTTCGCGCTCGCGCCCGGCTGGGGGCGGTTGGGTCTGGCGGGCGCCAACCGCTGGGAAAGGCCGCGCCTGTGGGCCTTTGTGAAAGACGGCCAGGGCACCGCCGTGCTGGCCAGCGATTTTCGCGGCGGCATAGAGCCGTGGCGGTTCAACATCTACTCCGAATTTTCCCCCGCCGCGCGGCATTACGACGGCTTGTTCTACGCCGAGCGCGGCGTCTACCGCCCCGGCGAGGCGGTCAACCTCAAGGCGGTTTTGCGCAGGCTCGATAACGGCGACTGGAAATACCCGGACCTGCGCGCCGTGCAGGTTGCCATCAGGGACGCGCGCGGGACCGAGGTTTACAAGAGCACGCTGCCGGTGTCGGCGCTGGGCTCTTTCGCTTTGGCGTACACCGTCGGGGAGAACGCGCCGACCGGCGGCTGGGAGGCCGTCGCGACGGAAATGCAGCCCGCCGGAACGGGCGCCAAACCCGCGGGCGCGCAATGCGAAGGCGGCGAGTGCCCCGATTATTCCCGCGACTCTTCGTCCGGCGGATTGCGGCTGAGCGCCTCTTTCCGCGTGGAGGCGTTCAAGCCGGCGCTTTTCGAGGTGAAGCTGACGCCGGACGCGACGCAGTATTTCCAGCGGGACGCGTACAGGATTTACGCCGAGGGCTGGTATCTCTACGGCGCGCCGCTGGCGGACGCGCCGGCGGACTGGAAACTGCGTTTTGAAAACGGCTATTTTCTCCCGCCCGGCTGGGACGGCTTTTCGTTCGGGCGTTACGGTCCCGGCCCGCAGCCGCCGGCGCTGCTGTCCGGCGCGGCGAAGCTGGACGCGGACGGCAAGGCCGTCATCGAGACGAAACTGCCGGAGATAAATTCAGGATTTCCGCTGACGGCGATATTCGAGGGCTCCGTCACCAGCCCTGAACGCCAGAAGCTTTTTTCACGCAAAGAGGCGGTTATCCATCCCTCAGAAGTGTACGCCGGCGTAAAACGCCTTCAGCGCGAGGAAAACAGCGCGGTCTGGAGTCCGTATTTTATTGAAGCGGGCAAGCCTTTGACGCTGTTGCTGGCGGCGGTCCGCTACGACGGCGCGCCTTCCTCCGGCACGGCGCTTGATTGCGCGCTCAGCCGCAGGGAGACGCTCAGCGTCCAGCGCGCGGGCGTGGCGGGCAGGCTGGAATGGGTGAACGATACCCGCAATGTCGAGATAACCACCTTCACCGTAGTTTCCTCCTCGTCGCCGTATGCCTGGGACTATATGCCGGACAAGCCGGGCGCGTATTCCCTCGACGTTCAGGCGGCGGACGCAAAAGGAAGAATTTCCCGCACGGAGTACCGTTTCGACGTGTCCGGCGAAGGCGAGGCCTGGTGGGAGCGCAGGGATAACGACATCATCGAGCTTGTCGCCGATAAAGATAAATACAAGCCCGGCGACACGGCGAAAATAATGGTCAAATCCCCTTATTCCAGAACCCGCGCGGTTGTCACTGTTGAGCGCGAGGGGGTCCTGGAGCGCGGGCTGGTCCGGCTCAACGGCGGCGCCGATTACATCACGGTGCCCATAAAAGACGCGCACGTTCCCAACATCTACGTCGGAGTGATGCTGGTGCAGGGCCGTTCGGCGGAAAACAAGTTCGACGATGAAGGCCTTGACCTCGGCAAGCCGCAGTCCAAGTTCGGCTACGTAAGCCTCAACGTGGACCCGGGCGGACGGCGCCTGTCCGTTTCAGTGGAAACCGATAAAAAAGAGTATCGCCCCGGCGGCGAAGTGACGCTGCGCCTGAAAACCACGCGGCAGGGCGGCGCGCCGGAATCCGCCGAACTCGCCGTGGCCGTGGTGGACGAGGGTGTGCTGGCGCTTACGGGATATGGCACACCGGATCTGTTCGGACCGTTCTACGGCGCGCGCCCGCTGCAAATCCAGACGGCGGATTCGCGGCTGTTCGTCATCGGCCAGCGCAATTTCGGCGAGAAGGGCGAAAGCCGCGGCGGCGGCGGCGCGGGCGGGCTGGCGCTGTCCGGCGTGGACCTGCGCGCCAAATTCGTGCCCACCGCCTACTGGAATCCGTCGGCAAAAACCGGCGCGGACGGCAGGGCCGAGGTCAAATTCACACTGCCCGGCAACATCACGCGGTTTCGCGTGATGGTTACGGCGCATTCCGAAAGGCTGTTCGGCTCCGGCGAGGCGGGTTTCACCACAGCCAAGCCGCTGGCGCTGCGGCCCGGCCTGCCGCGCTTCGCGCGTCCCGGAGACGCGTTTTCCGGCGGGGTGATAGTCAGCAACTACACCGGCGCGGCCTCGACCGTGACGGTGACGGTGGAGCCGTCGGGCGACGCGCTGCGCGTCGGCGAGGGCTGGCTGCGCGAGGTTTATCTGCCGCGCGGCGGCTCTAAAGAAATCGCCTGGGATATGTCCGCCGTCCGCCGCGGCGCGGCGAGCCTGCGCTTCAGGGCGGCATCCGGCGCGGAAACCGACGGTCTCGAATGGCCGCTCAAAGTCATTGAAACGGAGCAGCCGCAAACCGGCGCGACCGGCGGCGTGACGGAAAGTTCAGTCGCCGAAACGGTGGAAAAACCGAAAACTCCGGTTTCCGACGCGCAGGTGGAAATAACCATGTCCCCGACCGCGTTCTCGCGCCTCAAAGAGAGCGTCCGCTTTCTCGCCGAGTACCCGTACGGCTGCCTTGAGCAGAAGCTCTCCGGAATAATGCCGGCGCTGGCGGGCGGCGAACTGGTTTCGGAGTTCGGCCTCGGCGACACGGCGTACTGGACTCCGCTGGCGCAAAAAACGCTGGATTCGCTGGCGGATTACCAGCACCCCTCCGGCGGTTTCGGCTACTGGGCCGGAGATTCCCGTCCGGATCCGTATCTCACCGCCTACGCGCTTGACGCCGTAAATTTGGCGGAGCGGGGCGGCTGGCGCGTGGATAAAACGGTCTCCGGCAAAGCCGCAAAGTGGCTGGCGGACTGGCTGGACGCGCAGCGGCAGTGGGCGTATCCCTACAGCCAGGCGGAGGTTTACGCCGCGCGCGCCTACGCGCTTTACGCTCTGGCCGTGAACGGCGACAGCAGGCCGGGCCTGTTCGCGCAGTTGTATGCGGTGCGCGGCCAGCTGCCGCTCGGCGCCAGGGCGTGGCTGCTCAAAGCCGCGCCGTACATGACCAGCGCGGAGGAAACGCAAAAAAGCCTCGCCGCCGAGCTGCTGAGCCTCGCCAAAATCGCGCCGCAATCGCTGCATTTCGAGGATTCAGACGGACTCGCGCTGCCCTGGCTGCACGAGTCCGCGGCTAAAACCACCGGCGTGTGCCTTGAGGCGCTGCTGTCCGGCGGCAACGGCTTTGCGGGCGCTGAAAAGGCCGCGCGCTGGCTGCTGGACGAACAGAAAACCGGCGGACGCTGGCGCACCACGCACGAAAACGCGGCTGTGGTGCGCGCTCTCGTCGCGTTCCACCGGCTCCACGAAAAGGGCGGCGGCACTTTTTCCGCCTACGCCTTCTCGGAACCGGACGGGCAGCGCAAGCTGTTATGGGCGCAGGAATTCGTTGACCGCAAGCCTGATTCCGGCTCGCGCCGGTTCCGGTTGGACGTTCTCTCCGGCATCTCGGATACGGCGAAAATCATATTCACGAAGTCCGGCCCGGGGCGGCTTTATTACGGCGTCTCGCTGAGATACACTCCGGCGTCATATGAAGCCAAAGAGTGGGAAGGCTTCGAGATTGAGAAGAAAATAGAGCCGCTCAAAGGCGGCGGCGCGCTCAAGGCGCCGGAACGCGCAGTGGTAACGCTCACCGTCCGCACGAAGCAGGACAGGCCGTTCGTGGCGCTTACCGACCGCCTGCCTGCGGGGTTCGAGATTGTGGACCCCAGTTTCGCGGTGGAAAGCGGCGAAGACGCCGTTTCGCTGCGCAAGGCGGCGGGCGGGCGGGAATGGTGGGGCGGTTTCGCGCGCCATGAAATATACGACGATAAAATCATGGCGTTCGCCGACTATCTGACGGCGGGCGAGCATAAATATTCCTATCTCGTGCAGGCCGTCACGCCGGGCAAATTCTCGCTGCCGGCGGCTTATGTCGAGCAGATGTACGAACCGGAGGTTTACGGCAGAACCGCGTCAGGCAATGTGGAAATCGGCAGGTAACTTATTGGCGCTGCTATCGGCGGCGGCCCTGCCCGCGTGGGGAGCCGCCGCCGCGCCGTCCGCCTGCTCGGTCAAAATACTCGACCGCTACGGCGGCGAGCTGCGCGTTTTTACTTCCGGCGCGCGGGAATATTGCGAACCGGTGACGCTGGACCGCGTTTCGCCGTGGCTTGTGCTGGCCACCCTTGCCGCCGAGGACAAGCGTTTTTTCGACCATTCCGGCGTGGACGTGCGCGCTGCGCTGCGCGCCCTGTGGCAGAATGCGCGGGCGGGCGCCACGGTGTCCGGCGCGTCCACGATAACCCAGCAGCTTGCGCGCGCGCTGGAGCCGCATGAGAAGACGTTTTTTGCCAAGCTCGGCGAGATGTGGGCCGCCGTCAGGCTGGAGCGCAAAAAAAGCAAGCGCGAAATTTTAGAGGAATACTTTAACGCCGTTTCCTACGCCAATTCCGCGAAAGGCGCGCAAGCGGCCAGCGCACTCTATTTCGGCGCGGCCGCGGATTCTCTTTCCCCTGCGCAGGCCGCCCTGCTGTCCGGCATTCCCAAATCGCCGCGGAAATATAACCCCCTCAGGCATCCCGCTAACGCGGCGAGACGCCAGCGCCTAGTCCTGCGCCGCATGCTCGACGCGGGATACCTTGACGAGGAGCTTTACCGCCGTGCGCTCGCCGAAAAAACCGTCATCCGGCATGCGCAAAAGCCTTTCGCCGCGCCGCAGTTCGCGCTTTACGCGCTGCGCCGCGCGCGGGAGGGCGATTGCGCCGTGAAGACCGCCATAGACCCGGTTTTGCAGGAGCATTTCCAGCGCATTCTGCGCGCGCATGTCGCCAGGCTCACCGCCAGCTCGGCGACGAACGGAGCGCTGGTGGCGCTCGACAACCGCACCGGCGAAGTGCTGGCGTGGGCCGGTTCGGCGGATTTTTCCGATGCGGAAAACGGCGGGCAGATTGACGGCGTCACGGCGCTGCGCCAGCCGGGTTCGGCGCTAAAGCCGTTCGTCTACGCGCTGGCGGTGTCGAAAGGCTGGAGGGTGACCGACCGGCTCGACGATTCGCCCGCGTTTTTCTCCGGCGGCTTTGCGCCGAAAAATTACGACGGGACTTTCCACGGCAGGGTGCCGCTGCGCGAGGCGCTGGCCTGCTCGTATAACGTACCCGCCGTCCGCGCCGCCGCCGCGCTGGGCGCGGACAGGGTGCTGGCGCTGCTCAACGATTTCGGTTTCGCGTCGCTCAAGGGTTCGGCGGAAAAATACGGCCTCGGCATCAGCCTCGGCGACGGCGAGGTTACGCTGCTTGAACTGGCGGCGGCCTATTCCTCGCTGGCGCGCGGAGGAGTCCGGCTTGAGCCGCGTTTCCTCATGGACGGATCCCGGTCTCTGCCGAGGCGCGTGCTGGACCGGCAGAGCGCGTATATCATCACGCATATTCTTTCCGACAATCACGCCCGCGCGCGGGCGTTCACGCTCAATTCGCCGTTCAATCTGCCGTTCTCATTTGCCGCCAAGACCGGCACCAGCAAGGATTACCGCGACAACTGGGCCGTCGGCTATACCCCTGACTGGACCGTGGCGGCCTGGACGGGGAATTTCAGCGGCAAGCCCATGCGCAGGGTGTCGGGCATAACCGGCGCGGGGCCGCTGCTGGGCGACGCCGCCGCGTTCCTGTATTCGAAACGTCCCTCTGGCGAGTTTCCGGTCCCGCCCGGCGTGAAGTTCGTGGAAATATGCCCTGAATCGGGAAAACTGCCCGGTCCGTATTGCCCCGCGGCGGCGCTGGAGGTTTTCAATTCAAAGTATCTGCCCTCTGAAAACTGCGATATCCACATTCCGCCTCAGCCCGCCGCCGCGAAACCGGCGAAACAGGGCTTGCGTCCCCAGGTGGATTTCCCAAAGCAGGGCGATGTGTTCAAAATAGACCCGTCCGCGCCGCGCGCCGCGCAGGCGCTGGTTTTCAGGGCGCAGAACCTTCCCGGCGGGGCGACTCCGCACTGGACGGTGGATTTCAAACCGGAGGCGGGCGGGATATGGCAGCTTAAGGCCGGCGAACACCGCGCGCAGGTTTCTTTGGAAAGAGAGGGGAAAATTCTCTATTCCCGCGCCGTAAAATTCACCGTATTGGAATAAGCATATTTGTGTGCCGCCTCCGTAAAAAGTATAACAGTGAAAATCGGAGGTATTCACGCATTGCGATGAGATGAAGAGTGCGCTCACGGCGGTTGCCGTGTCCGCTGTTTTTTGCGTTGCGGCGCGGGCCGCCGTTCCGCGCGGGCTGACGCAGGAGGTTACGCTTACGCGCCTTCAGGACGGCGCGCGCGCAACCCGCAAAAACAACGCTTTTTTCGCGGGCGGCGTTCTGAGGCTGGAAAGCATATCCGACGCCTCCGGCGCGCGCGCCGAGGAGTTCTATATAGACATATCCACCGGCAGAGCCTGGCGTTCCGGCGCCGGTTCCGTCTGCGGCGAAATATATCCCGACAAGGCCAAACCCGCGCCGCTGCTTTACGCGGGCCCGGTCGTTTCCGCCGGCTGGAACAATCTCACGGGACGCGAAGCCGTGATAAAACCATTGCCCGGGGGCGGTTCCGGCGGCTGCAGGGAGTATTCCATCCGGCAGGAATTTCAGATGAGCAATTTCCGCACCGGAACCGCCAGCGAGGGCAGGCTGGAAGGGAGCGCGCGGCTCTGCGCCGGAAAGGAGCGCGCCGCCGCCGGATTCGCGGCGTTCGACAAGCGTTACCGCGCGGCCACGGGCGCGCCGCTCAATCCGCTTGACGAGGCGGCGTTCGCCGTGGCGGATGTGAGCGCGATTTGGGCAATCCGCCGCGACGATGTGGAGCGGCTCGCGCGCGATATTCTAAACGGCCTCGCGCTGTTGAAAGGAAAACCGGCGAGTCTGGAATTGACCTGGTGGCTGCCGCCTCCGCCGGATAAACATTTGCGCTCGCTGCGCTTTCAGGCTGATAACCAGCCGCGGCGGCAGCGGTTCATGCCAATCGGACCATTGCGGCCCTCGAAGGAGCGGCGGCGGGCATGGCCCGGGCCGGCGCTTAAAATTCTCGCGAAAACGAAATATTTAGGCGATTCCACGGTCATTGCCGCGGAAGTGCTGAAGCTTCCTCTCGCCTGCCGCAAGGAGAAAAAATGAATCCGGGATATTTAACCGTTTTGGGACTTGCGCTGATAATGGCGCTAGTGCTGTTTCTGCCCTTTTCCGTGCGGAAGGTCGAGGAGGAACTGGAGGCGTTTTTACTGCTCATGGGATTTGCGGCGGTTACGGTGTCCGGCGTGTGGAGCGGCGAACTGGTTTGGGAGGCGCTGCGCGCTCCGGTTCCCATCACGCTGGCGGTGCTGGGCGCGGGTTTTGTGTTTCGCGCCGCGCGGCCGCGCATTGCAGTGCTGGTTGAGAGAATCCTGGACGCATTCGGCTTGAAAGCCGCTGTTTTTATGATTGTTGTCGTGTTGGGGCTGGTGTCGAGCATAATCACCGCAATAATAGCGGCGTTGGTGCTTTCCGAGATAATAACCGTGCTGAAGCTGGAGCGCAAATGCGAAGTGCGGCTGGTGGTGCTGGCCTGTCTGTCCATCGGACTCGGCGCCGCGCTGACGCCTGTCGGCGAACCGCTGGCCGCTATCGCGGTTGCAAAACTCAAAGGGCCGCCGCATCATGCGGATATATTTTATCTGTGGAATTTATTGTGGCCGTGGGTGCTGCCGGGCGTCGCGGGAACGGGGCTCATCGCCGCCGCCATCGCCTCCAGGCAGCAGGAGAGCAGCGAGGCGGGGCTGCGCGTCCACGGCACTGAAACCGACGGAATAATCGCGTTGCGCTCGGTCAAGGTGTACCTTTTCGTGGCCGCGCTGGCGCTGTTGGGGACAGGCCTCGCTCCTTTGGCCGAAATTACGGCGGCGAAGATGCGGCCCGGCGGAATATACTGGCTCAACATGGTTTCGGCGGCTCTGGACAACGCCACGCTGGCCGCCGCGGAGATAACGCCCTCGATGCCCGAAGAGACCATCCGCGCTCTGCTGCTGGGGCTTTTGATTTCGGGCTGCATGCTGGTGCCGGGCAATATTCCCAATATAGTGAGCGCCGCCAAGCTCAACATAAAAAGCCGGGAATGGGCGGCGTTCGCGGTTCCGCTGGGGTTGGCAATTATGCTAGTCTATTTCATCATTTTGGAGGTACTGGCCTGATGGACTTCGATATTCTTCTGAAACTGTCGGTTTCGCTGCTGCTGGGCGGGGCAATCGGCCTTGAGCGCGAGTTCCACGAAAAACCCGCCGGCTTGCGCACCAATATCATCATCTGCATCGGCGCGACAATATTCACGATAGTCTCGCTGCTGGTGGGGAAAAAATACGGGCAGGACCCGGGCCGCATTTCCGCGCAGATAGTGACCGGCGTCGGGTTTCTCGGCGCGGGCGCGATAATGCGCGAAGGCTCCAAAATTTCGGGGCTCACCACGGCGGCGGGGATATGGCTCATTTCCGCCATAGGCATGGCGGTGGGCTACGGCTATTACCCGCTGGCTTTCGGCGCCACCGCGCTGGTGCTGCTGGCGCAGATTTCACTTGTGGAACTGGAGCGTTTTTTCCGCAAATTCGCACGGTTCCAGACCATCAACGCCCGCTGCGGCGCGGACTGGCCGTCGGTGCAGCGCGTGTATGACAGGGTAACCGGCGCCGATGTCCGCATAATCACCCGCAGGGTGCGCAAGACGAACAGTATATTCACGGTGGAACTGATGGTGTTCGGCTCCAGCGCCAACATAGAGGAAGCGCTGACCCGCCTGATGGACATGCAGGAAGTCATAGACGTGGATTATTGAAAGTGATAATGCGCCGCGGCACGGAACTTCTTCGGCAGGAACTTTTACGCTCTCGGATAACAATAGCCTGAAAAATGCAGTTGCCCGTGCTTTTGTCAATAGAAGCCGGGAATAATTTTGTGCCTGACTTTTCGCCCCTTTTTATCGCCCGATAACGCCTCCTTTTCCCTGTTCTTTTTTATCCGGTTTCAACTGCAACGCAATTGAACTTTCCCCACTTGAAAATCCTGTTTGCATACTCCCTGAACAACTCCCTGCGCTTGCCTGAAACCGACAACCGCAACACCATTTTATGCCCATCTTGCCCAAACTCCGCTCCGCAGGCAAGCACCAGCGTCCAGACAACGCCAAGCGTCATCTTCGTTCTTATGCCGATTTCTTTCTGAACCCGGATTGTGCAATAGATAGCGAGGACCGAGAGGGTGGATGGCGAGGACAGTTCGGCGCAAAATTTTGTGCGAATAGCCGTAGCTATTCGCACAAAATTTCTGCACAGAAATGTCCCGGCAGCCGCCGTCGAATCCCGCTCTCTATTGCACAATCCGGGTTAATGGTACTCCGGTCAGGACGATAGACAGAACCATTCCCTGACAGCGGATTTCGCTATATTTTCCTCGAATCGTAAGCCCAATGCAGCACTGCCTGTCTTTGCCTGGCACGGCAGGCCATATCCCCTTTGAGACAGTTCTTCTTAATCTGAGTGATATGACGCACAATGGCTTTCCAACGCCTGATTTGCCTGTCATCTTCGCCAGGCAGTCTGCGTCCCAAGTAATAGCGGCAATACCATTGGAACCAACCACGCGGGTCATGCCTCTCGTTAATCCAGCCTTTCTGACGCCATACGCTCAGCGGCTGACTGGCGTTTACTCCAAAAAAGTTCAACTCCGGTAAATGTTTTCTGACATTGGCGGGCGCAAATCTTGCATCGGAGAACCAGTCTTTCGGGAATTCAGTAGCACAGTCGCGCATATAAACTCCTCCGAATACTCCTAACGCAAGCATTCCCTTCGGAGTCAATTCAGGCCTGAAATCCGGATGAAAATTTTTTCCGGCAGGTTCTGAAAGTTCGTATTCATAACCTTGCTGCATTTTATCATTCACTATTATTCTGCCCATTCAAAGCCCCAGAACCGCTTCTGGATTTTCAAAAAATGCCTTCAGGCCTGTTGCCTTAAACTTACTGTTTTGGGCCTCTCCAATCACAAGCGGGGTCGCGGCAGGATTGTTTGCCATAAAAACATGCATGCCCCCCATTTTATCGGCAACTCCAGATTTCACCTCAATAGCCAATAGCTTGCGCCCGAATTTCCAAATATAGTCCACTTCGTCATTGCGTTCCCGCCAATAGAACAATTCCGCACCTGTCTGCTCGGCAATAGCGACCAGCACCGCTCCAACAGCATTTTCAACAAGCCTTCCGCGCCATTTTGGGTCATGCAATTCCTGTCCCCCTGAAGGCAATGTCATGGCGTTGGCGAGGCTGTTATCACGCAGAATTATCTTCGGAATAGAGCCGCGTTGTCGTATTTTGGCGCCGCTCCAGCGTGGAAGCGTCGCTAACAGATACGCGGCAGACAGAAGATTCAGGTAATGCGCTATGGTAGTGCTATTGCCCGCGTCAGAAAGCTGCCCCGTAATTTTCTGATAGCTGAGTATCTGGGCAGGATGGGCGCATGCGATGCCCAGCGTCTGGCGCAATAATGCGGGCTTTTGCACCGGCGACATAAGCAGCACATCCTTGCCCACGACAGTTTCAATCAGCGAGTCGCGGATATATCTGCCCCACCGTGCATAATCTTTCCGTAATGGCACAGCGCCGGGATAACCGCCGAATATCAAAAAGTCTTCCAGAGACAGGCCAAAACACTCATGGCATTCAGTATATGACCAATGAGGCAGCCTGTGAAGCTCAAAACGCCCCGAGAGACTTTCTGTAAGCCCACGCTGGACCAGCAAGGCCGATGAGCCTAGCAAAAGCACTTTAATACGGATATCGCGGCGTTTGTCCGCGTCAACAAGCTTTTTGACTGTTTCGCTCCAGCCGGGTATTTTCTGCACCTCATCAAGAATCAAAAGCGGAATTTTACCCCCGATGGCGGCTTCCCGTGCGCTATTCCAATGGGTTTCAATCCATTTCGTAGAGGGGATGGACGGCTGGTCAGCCGCCTCATAAAATGAGGGACCTTTCCAGCTGTCTTTTATCTGCAATGCCAGAGTAGTCTTGCCTGCCTGACGCGGGCCGGAGATTACCTGAATAAAGCTACGCGCCTCCCTGAGGGATTCCGATATGGGCTCGTAATAGCTTCTGCGTATAAAGTGTTTTGCCATAGGACTATTATACATGTCTGCGCGGGTAGTTTCAACAATTTACTCAATGGATTGAGTAAATTGTGAAAAGAACTTTTTGCCCAAAATTCTCCGTCGAGCAAGAATTAAAAACAGGGTGTCAGCTAATATCAGCCAACACCCTGCTAATTTTGGCAAGTGCTCCCCGGGCAGTACGATAGATAGAACCTTCTCCGTCGAGTTCCGGTTCTAGCTATGAAAACTAAGTGGCACCTTGAGCAGGACTATAGACAGAACTTCGCAGAACTCGGTTGCCAGTCCTGTTTCAATAATGCACAATGTACATAATGATTAAGGATATTGTGTATGCCAAAAGATAGAACCGCAGCGGAAAAACTATTCAATATTGCGGAACAGCAACAAGGTTATTTTACGCAAAAACAAGCGCTTCTGGCCGGATACAACAGGAATGCTTCTTATTTCTATGCCAAAACGGGCGAATGGCTGCGCGAAAAGCGGGGTATCTACCGGCTCGCCAAATTCCCGCTGGCGGACCGCCCGGACCTTGTCATGTGGTCGCTTTGGTCTGCCGACCGCAGCGGTCGTATTCAGGGCGTCTATTCACATCAAACCGCACTTTCGCTATATGAGCTTACGGATGTGAACCCCGCAAAACTGCACATGACAGTGTCGCATTCTTTCAGAAAGCATAATTCTCTTCCGCCAATTATTGTGCTGCACCGGGCGGAACTTCCTGAATCCGACATCAGCAAGTATCAAGGTTATTTGGTCACTACGCCCGTGCGCACCATAAGAGATATGCTTGAAGCGGGCACGATGCACCCTCAAGACATAAAAACGGGACTGCGGCAGGCTGTACAAAAAGGTCTTATAACCCATAAGGAAGCCGAGACAATAATCTTCCCGAAGGATGCATGATGCCCGTAAAATCCTATAAATCCCCATCGGATTTCCGCAAAGCATTGGAGCATAGGCTACAGGCCGTTTCGGCAAAGACCGGACAGAATTTGCAGCACCTGCGTCGCAGTGTGGCTTTTAACCGGTTCCTTGCCCGATTATTTGCACATTCTTCGTCGCCGTGGATTCTTAAAGGCGGGTATGCAATGGAATTGCGGATGGCGCATGCCCGCGCCACACGGGATATTGATTTGACGTTGAAGGGCAACCGGAAAATCGAGGGAGCGGAACAAGCAAGTTATATCCAGGACCTTTTACCCGGATTGTGCAATAGAGTAGCGGGATTCGACGGCGGCTGGCGGGACATTTCTGTGTAAAATTTCTCGCGGATAGCTACAGCTATCCGCTCCAAATTTTACGTCGAACTGTCCTCGCC
>Ga0074195_1001877_pt1 | contig 26540 bp, 19 predicted proteins | sample EPASupsiteHSE623_FD_64525 | JGI IMG/M metagenome (GOLD analysis project Ga0074195, IMG submission 64525) | Bioremediated contaminated groundwater from EPA Superfund site, New Mexico - Sample HSE6-23 | ecosystem: Environmental > Aquatic > Deep subsurface > Groundwater > Contaminated ... | reverse complement strand
ACTCATAAAGTTCCAGACTTGCCTGATATTGCGACGCTGCAGTTTCAAAATCGACACAAGCCTGTTCGAGTTTCTTCCGGAGTTCGTTTTTAGTATTGATCTCATCCAGTTCGGCATCGTTGGCAGCAATTTTAGCCTGCCTAATATTGATTTGAGCCTCCTTGTTCCGGAAGACAGGTACCGAAAGAGTCAGCCCTACCGAGGGTGTAATGGCATTTTTTAATTGCTCCGCGTAATTAAAACCGTTAATCTGGTTCGACCATCCTGTACTCAGTCCTGCACTTAGTGACAACTGAGGAAGCATGCCTGCCCGGGCAACTTTTTCATCGAGTTTGACGCTTTCAAGTGCAAGGGCGGCCTGTTTGATTTCGGGTTTAAACCCAAGCGCCTGCTCATAAATATTTTCTGCCTCGACTTGTTCTTTCAGTTCAAGGAGATGGGACAGATCGGGAATGGCAATTTCAAACTGATCATCTACAGGTAGTTCCATGAGTTGCATTAAATTGACTTTAGCAATAGACAGCGTACTTTTTGCGTTGGCAAGGGTTAATTTTTCCGATGCCAGTTCCGACTTGATCTGCAAATAATCAGCATTGGAAATGACTCCCACATTCAGCCGTTCCTCTGCAAAAGCCAGCTGTTCGGTAGTGGATTTAATTTGTTCCTGCGCATTATTCACACTTTCCTGAGCGTACAGGATCTGGAGATAGGCATTCAGGATATTCAGCTCCATCGACTCTTTCACGGTCTCAGAGTAATACTTCCCGCTTTCCAGATTAAGCTTCGCCTGTTCAATTGAGGTCTTCATTTTAAACCCGTTGAACAGAGTGATACTTGAATTAAGGCCATAACTCGTATTGTTTGACCCGCTTAGGCTGCCGTATTGATCGGTTTCTGAATGATATGATTTGCTCCAGTTGAGGTTTTTGCCGGCAGACCCGGTCAGTGAAGGTAAAATATTTGCTTTGCTTTGTTCCAGGCTCAGTTCATTTCCCTGAGTGGAAAGGTAAGACTTCCGGACATCGATATTCCTGCTCAATGCATAATCGATGCAATCTTTCAGTGTCCATGATTTCGTTTGGGCCTGGGCGCCAAAGACGAAAGAGAACAGCATCAGTCCGGTTAAAGTAGATATCAATTTCCTGGTTTTCATGTGTTTTAATTTGACTCCAAAGGTATTTGGGATCAAATTGATATGAAAAACCAATAGAAGTTTGGGCCGATTTTGACGACGTTTGACCTTATTTTAAATTATCGATATCTTTTTGCACGCCAGGACGCAACTTACGATTTCCTTTCCGGGCCTTGGGATCATAGGGACAATGCCTGCACCCGTTGGCGCAGCAATATCCCCGTTTCACCAGGTAGCTTTCAGTCATGACCCGGTAACCCTCTTTGCTCAGATAATAATCCACACCCTCGATAAAATCATCCCGGATTTCCGGGAAAAGATCATCCGCCATTTTTTAATCGTACTTAAATTTCTGAAGAAAGTGTCCCATGCGGTCGCGCTTGGTTTTGAGATATCGTTGATTAAATTCGTTAGGCTGGATTTCGATAGGAATAATTTCAGTGACGTGAAGTCCGTATCCTTCGATTCCCACCCTTTTCACCGGATTATTTGTGAGGAGTTTCATCCTGGTTACACCCAGGTTCCGGAGAATCTGAGCCCCCACTCCATAATCGCGCTCATCAGCCTTAAATCCCAGGTGCAGGTTCGCCTCAATGGTATCCAATCCGGAATCCTGTAATTTATAGGCCGCAATTTTATTCATTAGTCCGATGCCGCGACCTTCCTGCATAATATAAACAAGAACACCTTTGCCCGCTTTCTCGATCAGTTCCAGCGCCTTGTGCAACTGGTCACCGCATTCGCAGCGCATGGAGCCAAAGATATCTCCGGTCATACAGGAAGAATGCATCCTGACAAGAATCTCTTCATCGTGCTCCCAGGTCCCTTTGATCAGGGCCACGTGTTCTGCACCATTTGACTTTTGGCGGAAAGGCACGATCCGGAAATCGCCGTAATGTGTAGGCAGATGCACCTCTTCACCCTGAACGATCAGGCTTTCTGACTGAAGCCTGTATGCGATCAGGTCTTTAATGGAAATAATTTTCAGGTTGAATTTTTTTGCCACTTCAATCAACTGAGGCAGACGCGACATCGTTCCGTCTTCATTCATCACCTCAACCAGAACGCCAGCAGGCCGTAATCCGGCCATGCGGGCGAGATCCACCGCCGCCTCAGTGTGACCGGAACGGCGTAATACACCTCTTTCCTTTGCTTTTAGGGGAAAAATATGTCCGGGGCGGCCCAAATCTTCAGGCTTGGTATCTTCACTGGCAAGGGCACGGATCGTCTTGGCCCTGTCGGCTGCCGAAATACCAGTTGTACAGCCGTGACCGATCAGATCGACCGAAACGGTAAAAGGCGTCTGATGCAGTGAAGTATTTTGTCCAACCATCAGATCAAGTTCAAGCTCTTCACAACGACTTTCGGTGAGGGGAGCGCATATTAGCCCACGTCCGTATGTGGCCATGAAATTGACCTTTTCAGTCGTAATCAACTCTGCGGCAGCAATAAAGTCACCTTCATTCTCGCGGTCTTCATCATCTACTACAATCACCAAATCACCACGTTTAATGGCGTTAACCGCTTCGGGTATCGTATTCAGTTTAAACTCAGTCATTATAATATTCTGGTTTTCAAATGCCGCTGCAAAAATACAGAAAAATATCCAGATATGGAATGAAGTCTTTAAGCAGCCAGGTTCCTGAACGACCTGAAAGATGAGTCCGTTTTATTTACTCTTTAGGTTCCGGACGATCGGCGAACATTCATTTGTTGTTTATAAAAATCAATAAGTGCACCCACAATAGCCAGATTATCAAACTTTGCACGAATAAAATCAACGGAATTTTTACATAATCGTTCAAAAAGAGATTTATCCGATAACAAGGCATCGATTGAGGCTATAAAATCCTGCGGTTTATCCGCGATCAGGATATTTTCATGATCGATAGCAGGAATTCCTTCACAACCAACAGAGGTACTCACGATAGCCTTTCCTAAAGCCATCCCTTCAATAATTTTGATCCGCATACCTGTACCCGAATGCAACGGAACAATCATGATTGCCTTAGAATTCATGAAGGTGTACGCATCTTCCACTTCACCCAGGAAGATTACATAATCACTTTTAAAACGCGATTCGATCCAGGCAGGTACATTTCTTCCTGCAATATAAAATTTAAGAGACGGATATTTTTCATGAATGGCAGGCCAACAGAAGTTTAAAAACCAGAGCAACCCCTCCTGGCTTGGTGGCCAGTCAAGTGCTCCAATATGGAACAAGGAAGGATACTCCAGGTTCTTTGCCGTAGGAATCAGTGAAGAAAGATGAATTCCTGTTTGGGAGGTATACCTTGGTTTCCGGTTTCCCAGTTGGTCGAGGATATAACCATCACGTTCGGTGATCGATACCAGCACATCATATTGATTCAGGAAGTTCAGTTCGAACTTTTTCAGTCTACGGACGAGCCTGCGCAAATAAAAAAAGCGCCATACCCCTGCAATCTGGTTTGTCCGTTGCCATATTTCATGTTCAATATTGTGGGCGCGGTATGATACGAGCGCATCACTGTACTTGCGGATAACCGGAATATAAGGACAAAGATAAAGACCTTCTATCTGAATGACATCAAATTTTTTCTCGCTAAGCAAACGAATGAGGGCATCATAGTAGGCATTGCTGATGCATCGTTCTGCATGAAGCGGTAAATCTGATAAAAACAGGTTTTGCAGAATCTTTCCAAGCGAGTTATTTGCCGGAATATTCACAATATGAAAATCTATTTCTGCAGCCAGATGTTCCGGTACATCTTCTTTTTCAACGTGATGTTCTTCCGTATTCATTGCCAGAACCGTCACCTGGTGACCATGAAGAAAAAAGCCTTTCGACAAAGTTAAAATTGCAATTGCTTCACCATCTTTAGGCGGCCACGGCACCTTATGGGCCAGTTGAAGGATTTTCATTTCATTTGTTTAAATTTTCAATTTAAGTTCCTGAAATTCCGGTATCTCACTCTGTTTTTCAATTTACTTCACCAACGGACGGGACCCCAAAAATAAACGTGCGCCGGCGTGAGTAAAATCTTGCTCATGGTCGTTTCACGTAGTTTCAGATTTATTACCCCGGGCCAAAATAAAATCCAGGAACCGTTTTATTTGATACTGATAGTTTTCCAGATTCAATAAGCCCGAATCATTAACGGCTTTATATGTCAGGAAAAGACCAACAGGCAGAAAAAGAAAAGTTGAGAACCACATTCCGTTGAACATGTCCCATACATCTTCCCGCGCAAACTTTTCACCCACAATAGAAACCATGTAATAGGAAATGAACAGCAGTATTGAAACCACAACCGGCATTCCCAGTCCGCCCTTGCGGATAATTGCCCCCAGAGGAGCTCCAATGAAAAAGAAGATCACACAGGCGATCGACCAGGTAAACTTCCTGTGCTTTTCCATTGAGTATTTGTTGAGATATTTTTTCAGATTATATAGTTCAGAAACATTTTGGTCGACATATTGCTTGTTCGACCGGGCCAATTCCAGAGCAGATGAAAAAACCTGACTCTTATCCATCGGATCGAGCTTATTATAAATCTCCTGAAAATTGATTTGTCTGGTCGACTCGAACGGTTCATATTTCCGCAGGGAATCCTCAGGATGACTCATATTGACGATTGATTTGTTCAAAATATCGTTATAACGCATACTAACCGCGAATCTCCGGACCCTGTACCGGTAATCGATATACATCGAGTCTTCGGAATGTTCAAGCTGGGACAGGGTCATCATCCGGTACATGCTTCGAAGCATATTTTCATCGGTGCGTTTAAAATCAAATCCCCGTAAGGGTACGTTAACAACCTGCTTCTCAAAGCGAGTCCGTCGAAATGGATATCTTTTATCCCTTCCTCTTTCATTCGGATCTTCCTCCAACGCTGTCTGCCCGTCAAACAAGGTCATAATTAAAAATTTTTTGTCTTCAGAAATCCTCATAAAGCCCGAATCAGCAACTGTAACAGAGACATTCCCCTGATTTTTTGTATGATCATAAACCAGGATTTTGTATAGCAGATTTGTAGTTCTGCTTTTCCGTTCCACTTTAATGCTATACCCGTCTATGTCGTTCGTAAATACTCCTTCCTTGATCACCATCTCCGGCTTTTGTTTCTTTACGCTGACCATTAAGGCACTAAACTTCAGGTTTGTTTTAGGAAGAATGTTATTTGAAAAATAAAACGCAAACAGGCAAAGGCCTGTAGCAACAATAATGAGCGGACGCATTACACGGAAAAGGGAAATGCCTGAAGCCTTAATCGCAACCAGTTCATAATTTTCTCCCAGGCTCCCGAATGACATGATTGAAGCCAAAAGCATAGCCAAGGGGAACGCCATGGGAATCAACGCCATCGAGGCATAAAAAAGCAGCTCGAAAATAATGTTCCATTCTAATCCTTTTCCGACCAGATCGTCAATGTACTTCCACAGAAACTGCATCAGCAGAATGAATACACAAATGAAAAAGGTCATGAAAAATGGCCCCAGAAAACTTTTTAGTACAAATTGATGTAACCGTTTCATATCAATTGTATGAAAGATACAACGCTCATGGTTCGCTTCATCATCTACTATTTAAGAAACGATTACAAAACTAAGCTATTTTGGAGAAAATAAATGTTAAAAAACCATTAACATCCAAGATTCCGCTTTAAATCGGCAATTTGCAAATTCCACAGGTTTATCGCTTCAGATTCCTCACCTTCGTTTACAAAATCAACCACAACAAGCGACACATCACCGGTAAGTTCATCCTTGTTGATTCTGAATTCAAAATAAGAACCATCATCTTCAAGCGAGTTGAACCGGACCAGTTTGCCATCCTTATTTAGCACCATTTCAGCTTCCTGCTCAGATCCGTCCCAAATGAAAGTAAATTTTTTCCCTTTAACATGAACATCGTCTGCAAACCATTCCGCCAAACCGGATGCAGTGTTTAACCGATTCGATAACACTGTGGGAGAGCAATTAACAGAGTATTCAAGTTGGATTCTTGATTTTGAAGCCATTATTTTTGATGTTTTCTGCAATATAAACAATCTCAAAGAAATAAACAATTTGATGGTTCATTCGGGCTATTTTTTTTCTTTTATTATTTGCAAGTGAGGGAAATTTAATATTATCTTTGCACCTCAATTTTGGAATGGCGAGGTAGCTCAGCTGGTTAGAGCGCATGATTCATAATCATGAGGTCGCCGGATCATGCCCGGCTCTCGCTACACTAAAAATCAAAGGGTTACAATTACGATTGTAGCTCTTTTTTCTTCCCGGTGAAATCATAGTAAAATCACAAATTGTTAGTTGCAAGTTTGGAATATGGCGGCCCAGATCTTCTGATCAAGGTATAATTTGCTCATTAAATAATGAGCGAGATGAAAACCCGCACGCCCTTCGTTATAAAGCCGCGGCTTATCGGAGTCGGCGCTTTCACCCACCGACCAGCAGATGACAAGAAGCTGCACCTGATCTTTTGAAGAACTTTCGATTAATGCGGGATTGGGGCGGACTAATGCGTCGGCATTTTCTCTGTCTTCGTAAGAAACTAATCCTGACGCATTGTGATACGCTTCCATTGCTGACGCTCCTGCATACCATGCCTGGCGGTTCCGTTCATCGGTCGTTAAACCGGAAAGCTCTTTTTTCAGCAAGGCAATGGGATCGATGATGTTCGCTCCGTTCCCGCTTTTTCCAACCTCTGCCTTGAATTCATCCATTTGCTGCTTAAATTCATTTGCAGCTTCTTTGTCGGTCTTCAGTAATTGCTGATAGGCCTTTTCCATTTCGCGGAATGTGGACTGATAATCGGAACCGGAGTTCGTCTCGTTGGCTTTTTCTTCTTCTGCAATCAGCGCTTTCAGGTATTCTTCCTGGGAAACCGGTACAAAAAGCGGATTCTTCTTTCCGGATACGATAGTCACTTCCTGCCGGTCGTTGCGGCAAATGGGAAATCCATTAAAATCGGCTGCCTTTTGCGGACAAAGAAAGATATCGGAAACAACAGGGTGTCCAAACATCCGAAGCGGATCATTCACGTAAACACTAACCACTGGTCCTCCTTCGGAAGCAACCCGTATTCCGTCTTCAAACAAATAGGGCAAAAAATAAATATCAAGTGAGTTTTCAAATCCGGAACAAAGCACTTTTATCCCCTGGGGCGGAGCGATCGAATCCCACGCGGTAATGATGGAACAAATCTGATCAAGTACGGACTTTTGAGTACCAGATATCTTTCGGACGACTTCTCCTTTTGTAAAAGGCAAAAAAGTGCGGTCTTTAACGTCGACTGTCTTCTCTGAAAAGGGATGTCGTTGCTGAGCTGGAGCCGTATTTGACCGGAGAAGTAACAGCAGGATAACGGTTGCTGACTTTATCAGAACTGCGCTTCTACAAAAAGATGTTTGTTTCATAGGTATACATTTTAAAGGTCAAATGGAATTGGCTTGATCAGAGAAATGTATTCATATCTGTTGGTCATAATTTTATAGACGAATATTCAGTTCGTTTTGATTCTCTATGGCAAAAAGTCGGTATTCGTATCGATGGATGCTCCGCTGTCCATCGCGATGCGGCCGCTGATTTCCGTTTCCATTAATCCGCCAACTCCTGCTTTTACACTACTGGTGAAGCCGACATCTTTAACCGTATTCTGGCCGATTGTTATTTCAGCCCCAATGGTCGCTTCAGCAGTCAGATTCCCGTGTCCGTATTCGGCTTTGGCTCCCACACCTGCCCACAAGGTTGTTTCGTGTTTCACAAAATCCCGCTTAACCGACGCCAAAACGCCTTCGCCACCTGAGATTTTTACAAAGGTACAGGTCAATTCGAATGAAAAAGCGCCAATGCCTGCCTGCAACCCGTCTCCGAGCGGACACGCCTCAGGCTTTTTCTTAGGAGCATTTGCTTCTTCTATCTCCGCGTCGGGAGGTGCGGGAGGTTCAGGTTCGATACACTCCAGCTCATCGTATTTCCCTGCATCTTCTGCCAATCCCAGCGCCCTGGAAGCGAGCGCCACCTCTTCGGTCAGAACCTTTGCTTCCCTGTGCAGGTTATATAACTCATTCAATGCGGGAGCGTAGATTTTTTTGAGTACCGGACCGGTGAACGCATAGTAGTCGGGAACCGTTTCTTTAAACTGCGCCTGTAAGATCGACAACGACTTGTAACCGCCCGAAAGCAAAATATCCATCTGCTGCTTTCCCAGCTTGCATAGTTTATAATTGACCTGTTCCTTTTCAGCCAGGAAGGGTTCCATTTTCCTGGACACCACCTTCATACAGCTTTCATTGCCATTACAGGCATCCAACTGCTCATACAACGGACGTAATTTTTCATCCAGTTCCAATATTTTTTCCAGATACGAAGACATGACGGCGCTGTTTTGCTCCATTATTTTTCCGGCATTTGCGGTAAATTCTGACGCCTGCTGCACAGCACGGCCATAGTTGCCCGATTCACCCCAAAGCAGCAGGTCAATATCTTCGAGCACCATCACTTCTTTTGAAAAATCGCGACGGTAAACCACTGCGTTTTCCGGATCCTGCATCGCTCTCTCCTGTTGTTTCCGGATGTGTCCGGCCAGGGCTTCCATTTCGCGTGTGATCCGGCCAAGCCTCAAATTAAGCCTCGACACGTAATTCCGAAGTACCGGTTCCTGGGGAGCCATTTTCTGGGGTTGCTCATAAACAGGAATATCGGGAACCGGCAGATCGTCTGAGTTCTCTTTTTCACCCGAAAACGGATCCTCCGTTGTCTGGTTGTCGGAACTTGCCTTTTGCTGTGCTTGCCGGTATGCTTTTATCCCTGCAACTGAATACCTGTCTTTTAGGGCTTTTCGGAGGTATTCTCTGGCTTTAAAGGTATTCCCCTCCCGTTGCGCGATCAGTCCAAGTCCCATATAAGGGGAAGTCATGTCGGGTGCAGCCTTCAGCGCGGTATTGAACTCAATTTTTGCTTTGGCGTAATCTCCGGCATCGAAATAGACCCAGCCGGTATTGGACAAGATCAAGCCGATCCCCGGACGGACAGAATTGGCATATTTCAATACCTGGATAGCTTTCGCATAATCCCCTTCATTTTTAAGCGCTACAGCCAGGTTATTGGCGGTAAGGATGTCAACCGGATCTTTAACCGCGCTCCACGCACAGGTATAAACACCCGCCGCTCCGGCGCCTTCCATCATAAACAGAGCGCCATAGTCGGCACCTTCGGTTGTTTTGTTCGTTTTTGCAAGCAATTGGTTAAGGCCAGGCAGGTCACCTGACTTTGTGCCAAAACTTTGCATCAGCGAATTAGCAAGCTTAACATAACTTTCCGGGCTTAAAGCCGGGAGAGCGGAGGGGAGCTTTGCGACTGTGCCGGTTTTGTTGACCGGCGATACGGCTGCGTTTTTCGTTGGCTGACTTTTTGTTTCATCCCCATACTTATTCTCCATCTCCTGTCCCCAGTTTTCAAGCGCTTTTTCTTCGGCCTCGGTAAGCTCTGTTCCCGCCTGCATTTTCTTCATGATCCGGGAAATTTCAGGAGACATCTGGGCCTGAAGAAAGTGGATTGAAAACAAAAAGCTAACCAATAAAAAAATAATCCGTTTATGCTTCATTTTTAACTAACACTGCGTATTTGTTAATTCTCTGATATTTCTCTACTCTGATTTTTGGACCCTGTTGCCATAGAATCGTAAAGTGCCGTTGTACGAAGCTCTTTCCAAACCATATTCAGAATCAGAAAAGAAAGATCCCACAATTGGAATTTCGTAGTTACCCACAGGCTTTATCAGGTAATTGATCAATTTCATGGCGTCGATACGCGGAAGATCCTTGAAATACTCTTGCTCAAAACGGCATTCAAACGCCCCTTTTTTCGCTTTGTCAGCTTCAACTAAGTTATTGGACATTAAAGCATTTACCAAATCCTGTCCGTAAAACGATCCGCAATTGATATTTACTGAAAGATCCGGAGCAGAATTCTGAAGTAATCCGACAGCCTTCTTTATTTCGGCAGCCGCTGCAGGATCTGCCCGCTCAAGCTCTTTCATTGCTTCTGCATCAATCAGGTTTGATCCGGCCCCATTCTGATTGAATTTGTTACTGACATGCTCAACCACGACATTTCGTGTTGGATGAAAATCCGGATCTGAACTACCGTCGATGGCAATACGAAATTGAAGCTGATCAAGCCCTGTTTTGTATTTTGCAGGGTAATCAGGAATGGAAAAATAGCCTGCAAGAACCGGATATATTTCTCCATGTGCTTTCACCTCAGTCAGTTCTCCGTTTTCCCACCATTTTAAGTGTTCATCTACCCACATCCAATTCTCTTCTTCCCGGTAACCGCCTTGCGGAATATCGATCAAGCCTCCTGCTGAATACCCGGAATAGGCATCATATTGATTTTCTACATAACCAATAAATTCTTTGGGATCTGCTTTAAAAAACTTCAGGTCATTCACGTTAAACGATAATAATACCGGAGATTTTATGTGGTATGTTCCTTCGTGTTTATTACCGTTTTTATCGTTAGTTGAACTCGTAAAAGTAAATTCCAACTCTCCTTTAATGCTATAATCGTATCCCGTTACGCCATGAAGAGGTTCGTAATTGCTTTGCGCTTCAGTAAACTGAGTTCGGACTGAAAATATAAAAACAAGAAGCCCTGAGAAAAAAAGTTTCATGAATTTTGATTTATTGTTCAAACTTTCCAACCCAGTATTTATACGCCTTCAACAAAACATTGGCATATTCATCAACCGCGCTGTAACAGCTCAGGTCAACCGGGATTATCTCTCCAAATTGCAGCGTGGCTATTTCATTCTGAACTTCAGTAAGTCGCCTGTAATCCGGGAAAAGCGTTTTCACGCTGGTCAGGTATTGAGAAATAGCATTGACTTGCAAGGGTGACATTTTTTCACAATACTGAAGCCGGAGATTGTAGATTTGCTTCTCAGCGGCCTTTGACCTCACAATCTCGGCCGGCGAGCATATTCCCGAACAGAGTTGGCTCTCCAATGCCGGGAGTTTTTCATTTAACTTGCGCGTTTCAATGGTGTCCTGCTGTTCAACTTCCTTAAATAATTTGGCAACAGTGCCCATTTTTGCTGTAATCCGTTCACCAATAGTCTGTTGTTCTTTAGCCAGCTCAAATAACCGGGCGCTTTTCGCCTGTTTTTTGGCAGTTACCTGCGGGTTTTGCTTTGCCGCCTGCATTTGCTGGTTGGCATAATTTTGAGCCCATTTCTCCTGCTCGGCTTCGCTCATTTCGCTCAGTTTCTCCAGTTCCTGTAACGAGAGGTTGTATTGTTTGCCCAGACTTTTTTCTGCCATCTTCTGGGCCTGTTCTTCACTGATGTTTTCCTGCTGAAGCTGCTCCAAATCATCTTTGCTCAATCCCGATTGGCGGGCCGCATTCGACAGAACCTGATCTTTTATTTTCTCCTCTTGTCCCTGAACGCCGGCATGGATCCGGTCAGTCTCTTGTTGTAAGGTAGTCTGAACGCTGTAAATACGACTTGTAAAACTGTTTACAACCGAAGTGTCGGCAGCACAGACAACATTGGGTACAGCGGGAAGTTGTCCCAGCAGGGCTTCGGGCGTCGTTTGAGCCGATCCGGTTAAGTGTAAGACAAAAATAACGGCAAACAAGAAGCCTTCTTGAATACTTTTCATTGTATTCAGCCTTTAAATTTTGATGAATTCCACCCGCCGGTTCAGCGCCTTATTTGCAGGAGTGTCATTAGGCGCAATGGGATTTGTTTCGCCCAGACCATCAGATTCGATGCGCGAGGCATCTATTCCAAATGTTTTGACCAACTCATTTCTCACTGAAGCGCCTCTGCGTTTCGACAGGTCGAGGTTGGCGGCGTCAGCTCCATCGGCGTCGGTATGGCCCACGATTTTTATCCGTACAGTCGGGTTTTCCTTCAGCGTTTTGGCAATGTCGTTTAATGTACCATACGATTCTGCTTTGACCACATCTTTGTTTACATCAAAGTAAATGCCGTAGCTAACCAGTTTCCCTTCGGTAATGAGTTTGCTCCGGGTATCGGGCGCTGCAGTGGTCACTTTGAGGTTTGTCACATAAGGCGTACTATACGTGCTCCATCCGCTGAACCGAAACCTGTTAAATTTTGATCCTGAATGAATATTGGTTGGCATGTCGAATGTTTTAGCCCCCTGATGATAGATACGTAACCTGCGGTTTTGTACCCAGATAATTACATGGTTGACTTGCCCCACAACTACCGGATTCGTTGATGATTCTCCTTCAATCCAGCCCCCCACATCCATACTATTGTTATATCCTTTGGTATACCAGCGGCCTTCTTCGAATGAAATATGTAATCCCGTTTTACCCGGATAAAGGTCGTCTGTTAATTCGGTATTTTCGGGATCTTCATAAAACGTGAGTGTGTATCCATTGCTAAAGTCCCCATCAGGAATAATATCAAATTCCATGATGAAATTTTCAGGGAAAGAGATTGGTTTAGTGTAGCAATAAACAGCATCTTCCTTATTCATGTGAAACCAATTACCAGGAGCAATATTTACGGTCTTCACTTCTCCGCCACCGTTGGTTGTCCACAGCGCGGGGAAATCGCCAATAGCGTCCTGCGAAAAATCTTCAAAATAGAGGATTTTATCACCCGGCACAAAATCGTACTTTGTGAAGCTTTGGAGCGAAGGTGATGTCTGCGCTGTTTTATCTCCTTCTAATACGGAATCGTCACTTTCCTTATCTGTTTCATCACCAGTGCTACTTTGATCTTCTTCAGTATCTTCTTTCGACGTCGCTTTTTTCTTTTTGAAAAGTTTGCCGACTCCTTCTTCAATTTTGTCAATTCCCTTATCAATTCCTTCATCCACGCGTGTTTCAGTCCGATCAGCAGATTTCTCTTTGATCTTGTCTTTGACGTTAATCTGAGCATAGGCACCAGAAGCTGCCATCAGAACAAATAAGGTCAATAAAATTCTAAAAGCTTTCATAAATAAGTTGTTTTTGGTTTTATGATCAAATGTAACACACCTGCCTGTCAAAAGATTGTAAAAAACGGACAATAACCCATGGCTGTCAGGTTGGTCTACTATAATCCGGAGAATAATTTAACGATACGAAGGTCACGGTTAAAGAAGGTGCCGGGCGATTCACCAACAAATTTGCGGAAGTCGTTTACAAAGTGAGGCTGATCAAAATATTTACCCGAAAAAACAATGCTTTGATAATCGATTTCTCTTGATTCTTTCATCGCATTTAACACCTGATTGGCCCTAACAATCCGGCACAGCGATTTGGCAGTAACTCCCACCCGCCGGTAAAAATTCCTGCGAAACGTTCTGCTGTTTATCTCTAAATCCGACACAAGATTGTTTATATGCAGCAGGCCGTTTGATGAATAGATCTGTTCGTAGGCCACATCAATCGTATCGGGTTTATATTCTTCTCCCCTTTTTATTTCATTGATGAAGTTTTCAAACAGTTTAATTCGTGTCTGACGCGTCCCGGCATGCTTAAGTTTTTCATATAATTCATGCGGAATGACATCATCAATTGTACGAAAAGATGGCGTTTCAAGCGTGTCTAACCCAATATTAAAAAAGGAAGAAAATACACTTGTTTTACATGCAACAGCGAATGTATCGATAGGTAGAATTGCCTTTACATTTACAAAGCCCAGATAAGGAAGAGCCAAAAAGTAAGGAGGCAGCTTTCGATTGGGCGATTGCTCTATACTCATATTTACCTCTCCTTTAAAATTGAAAATCAGTGTACAACATCCATCCGGGATGTGTTTGTCACAATAGCCGCCTGCATGAGATTCCGATTCCAGAAATAAAAACCTTCGCACTAAAAAAGAAGAAGACTCTTCGGCCCCGCACCATGAAAACGTAAGATCAATCCCCATTTCTAATTCTCCCCGCGAATAGATAAGCTGTTGTAAAATTAATCAAATTATACAATAATACATTGTAAAAAACGGACAACATGTTGATGTTCTCTCCCATTTTCGGAGGTTTTACAGCCTCTCAGCCAAGCCTTTTCACCGCGTTCGAAACAAGGTCATAGCTATCTGAAAGACGAATGATCAGCCTCTTTGGGTAAAGGATCACCTTTAATTTATCGTAATTTTTTTATGCTTTTGATCAAAAAAGTTTCAAGAATAATTAGTTTATTTGCCCTATGCAGGTGAAGATTTGAGGGGAAGAAGCAGATGAAGCCACATTGATCTAAACCGGTCCGTTGGGAGAACCCAAAAACCGGTTTCAAAAATAGGCTGACAATCAATGGCGTAGAACAATATTTAAAATGGAAATTGGCTTAAGTATTTTTCCTGTTATTCTTTTCCTGATATTTCTGGCTCTGCTCGATAGTTTCAAGCTTGTCATCAAGAGATATCTTTTCGGTGCGATCTTATGGGGTATCATCAGCGCTGTTTTAGCTTATTACGCCAATACATTCATCCTGGATCATGAAAAAGTCAGTCTGCCCGTACTATCCCGTTACCTGGCCCCTGCCAGTGAGGAGATCATTAAGTCTTTGTTTATATTCCTGATCCTTGCAAAAAAACGGATAGGATTTATGATTGACGGGGCCATTTATGGCTTTGCCGTGGGGGCCGGATTCGCCTTGTCTGAGAATATCTTTTATCTGAATACCAATCATGATCCCAACATCTTTCTTTGGATTATCCGTGGCTTTGGAACGGCCATCATGCATGGCGGATGTACTTCATTGCTTTCGCTCATTCTGATCAACAGCAAAAACAGGGACAAGTTTAACCTGGTTCATATTACTGCCGGCTTCCTGGCAGCCTACTGTATTCATTCAGCCTTTAATCACTTTTATATCGATCCGGTGGCTCAGACAATCGGTATTATTACGCTTTTACCTGTTATCTTCGTCCTGATATTTAAATACAACGAAAAACAACTTCAAAACTGGCTGGAGATCGAGTTTAACAGTGAAGTGGAACTATTGAACATGATCAATAAGGGCCAGTTTATGGAAACCCGGTCCGGCGAATACCTTACTTCATTGAAGAACAGATTTCCAGGTGAAATAATCCTGGACATGTATTGTTTTATAAGCATTTATCTCGAATTATCGATTAAGGCGAAACGGAATATCATGTTAAAGGAAAATGGCTTTCCTATCATCATTGAAAATGATCTTGAGGAAAAAATTAGTGAGCTGGCTGAGCTTCGGAAACAAATTGGCAAAGTGGGTGAACTGACCTTATCGCCGCTGATCAGAATGAACTATCGGGATTTATGGAAAATTAACTCTTTAAAGTGACGTTTCGTACCGAAGGAGGATATGGTGAAAAAGTATGTCAATTTGGTTGAATTACAAAAAAATAAAGAAATGAAAAATAAAAGTAGACTCTTCATTTTATTGGTTGTTCTCTCTGCATTTGCAATTGGCTTTTTGATCGGTATTAAAACCGATTATCCTCCCGTTGATAATGACGAAGTTGCCGGAACAATCGGGAAAGTTAATAACTATCGTAACACGAAAGTAACAGAAACCGATATCCGGCTAAAGAATGAATTACTTACCGATTCGGTCATGCTCAAACATATTATCAGCTACATGAATTTCTTTTATGTCAGGGCGGTTGAAGTTGGAAAGAGCATTGATTTTGCGTTAACCCAAACCAAGACGAATGACGTCTTTAAGTCAAAAAACGCAGTGCAGATTACCGAACTGGAAAACTATGGAAAATTCCTTTTTGGGGCACGAAAAGATTTGCTGATTGCAATCGCAGGGTGTTATTCAATCGAGCAAACCGACCCGACATTGCTTAGGAATGCCGTGATCCGTGCAAATAACCTCATTGCACAAATGAACTATCGCAACAATGCGGTACTCAATTTTATCAATGCGCTCGATTCTTTTGTACAAGAACAAGGGCCGGATAAGTATCCGGGATTAAGCAAAGCCCATGACTTATTGACCTGCAACGAGATCTGTTCTTCGCTTGTATTAAAGAATGAAACCTTACTGAATTACTTTGACAAAAAGAAACTTTACAGCAAGGACACGAAACTCCCTGTCTCTACTAATTGGAATGAAACAGTGAAACAAGACATGGAATCATTGGGATTGTCTGAAACGGCAAAGTTTGAAACAAGGCTTTTGGATGTCGAGAAGCTGGAAATGGTTAACATGGTTGTCGATATGGAAAAAATGAATGAGGCAACTATGGATACGGAAGAACTCAGAGCTGCATTTACGGACTCCGAAAAACTCGATATAATTGTAATTGTTAGCGATGCAGAAAAGCTGGGAGGAATAGCATATTTTCGTGATTCAGGTACTCTGGGAACCGCAATGGATGAATTGAATGATCTGACAGACAACAACTAAAAACAATAAAACAGGAGCTTCGAATTAATAATAATCCATACACCGCCAATTTAAAGCGATTTTTATGAAAAAGAAAACCAACCTTTTAATCGCATTTGCTATCCTGATTGCGTTCACTCTCGGCTTTTTGATCGGGATCACAATTGAATATCCTCAAGTGGATCATGATGAAATTTCCGGGACAATTGGCAAAGTGAACAACTATCGCAATACAAAAATTACGGAAGGCGATATCCGGCTAAAAAATGAATTGCTTGCTGATACCAGCCTGCAACGGTCAGTTAAAAACTACATGAACTTTTTTTATGTAAGAGCGCTCGAGTTGGAGAATAATATCGGGTTTGCTGTTAAAGAGGCAAGCGCAGTAGCTCAATTTAAAATAAACAATGCCAATCAGATCATGGCACTGGAAAGCTACGGGAAATTTCTCAGCGCCGCCCGGCAGGATCTTCTGTTTGCAGTTGTTGCCTGTCAGACGCCGGAGGAAACCGAGCCTTCGCTGCTCAGTCACTCCATTGCACAGGCAAAAAATATTATTGCACAGCTAAATTACCGGAGTAAAGCAGTGCTTAATTTTATTATGCAACTGGATCTCTTTATCCAGGAAACAAAGACAGGCAGTTTCCCCGGCTTAAAAAAAGCGCATGACCTACTGGCTTATAATGAAATGGTTTCTTCGGTTGTCTTAAATGATCAGGTTCTGCTGAAATTCTTCGAAAAAAAGAAGCTGTTTGACAGTAACCTGGAATCGCCGGGAAAAATTAATGTCCGGGAAGCGATTAAACAGGATATGGAAAAACTAAATATTCCTGGTCATTTCGCCGACGCTGAAAAACTCAACCTGAACAATATACAGGAGAGCTTGAATATTTTTGATGTTGAAATATTCAGAGCGACTGTGCGTCAGGATGCTGAACATCTGGGCTTTCTTGATGAAGAAACGTTGAAAGCTAACTTTCCCGATGCTGAAAAGCTTGGAGGGAAATACCCTTATGATGCCGCAAAACTGCAGGATTTTATGGATTCGGAAACATTAAACTCTATATTGGAATGGCTTAATTAACATTTAGAAAAAAATCCGGTAAACACAAAATTAAACGGACACGCACTCATATTAGAAAATATGAATAAAACCTACCTGACCCTGCTCCTTATTTTAAGTGGCTCTTTTGTTGTGCAAATATCGATAGCTCAGAAAATCAACCATTTAAAGATTGACAATCTGGACCTGATCTATTTCAGCAATCGCTATTCCTATTTGCTTCCCCATGTCACCCAGACCTACCGGAACGCAATGAATTTTCACAGCCGGTTCTGGAATTACCGCGATACAACAACATATGTAATACTAAGCGATTTTGAAGACATGGGGCATGGCGGAGCAATCGTCATGCCCTTTAGTCAGGTGCAACTGGGTATTGAACCTTACAGCTTTGCCTTTAGCATCATCCCTTCCAGTGAACGTTTCCAATGGCTGTTCAACCACGAGCTTACGCATGTGACAATGGCCGACATGGCAAACACGCAAGATTTGTTTTACCGGAATCTGATGTGGGGAAAAGTGAGACGAAATGAGGAAAACCCCGCCTCAGCCATATGGAGTTATTTAACAACCCCCCGTTGGTATTCACCACGATGGTATCACGAAGGCATTGCCTGTTTTATGGAAACCTGGATGTCGGGAGGATTAGGCCGGGCAATGGGTACCTACGACGAGATGTATTTCCGCGCGATTGTGAGTGAGCAACAACCCGTTTATTCGCTGGTTGGGCTCGAAACGGAAGGTACGACAATTGATTTCCAGGTTGGAGCCAACGCATACCTTTATGGATCACGGTTCGTGACTTACCTGGCTTCACAGTATGGGATCGGTAAGTTAAAGGGTTTTTATGCCCGTACCGACAGCAGTAAAGCTTTTTATGCCAGTCAGTTTAAAAAAGTATACAACAGACCGGTAAATGAGGTCTGGAATGAGTGGGCCAAATGGGAGTATCAGTTTCAACAGGAGAACATCAAACAAATAAAGGCTTATCCGGTAACGGAATTCAAACCCATTACCGGATCTCCTTTGGGAAATGTTTCCAGATTAGCCTATAATCCTTCAACCCGGAAAATATATGGTGCGATCAACTATCCGGGTATCGTTTCGCAGATTGCAGAAATTGATAAAAATACAGGGAAGATCCGGAAAATAGCTACGCTCGACTCGCCCGAACTTTATTCTTCTACCCACCTTGCTTATAATCCTCAAAAAGAAAGAATATACATCACCGAGCAAAACAGCAAATACCGGAGCCTTGTAGAAATTGATGTTCATACCGGCAAAAAACAAACGTTGATCCCTATGTCCAGGACAGGAGAGCTGGTTTTTAACCCATCCGATCAAAGCATTTGGGGTGTTAAACATGATAATGGCTATTCCATTCTTGTGAAGATACCGGATCCCTATCAACAGGTGATCCCCATGTACACGGCGCCATTTGGCAAGGCCATTTTCGACCTCGATATTTCACATGCCGGCGACAAGCTGAGCGCTTCTTTATCGGGAGTGAAAGGAGAACAATCGCTTGTCTTATTTGACATCAACAAACTGGAGCAAGGTTCAACCAATTTTGACACGGTCTATTCCCTTGACGATAATACGCTCACACAATTTAAGTTTTCGGAGAATGACAAGTACCTGATTGGAACTTCTTATTATACCGGAGTATCCAACGTGTGGCGGATCAAACTGGGTGAGAAAAATTTCGAATTGTTATCCAATACGGAAACCGGCTTGTTCATGCCTTTACAAGTCAGTGAAGACTCGCTTCTGGTCTTAAAATTTCAACGCGATGGAATGTTACCCGGGATTATCCCGGTGAAGGTGCTTGAGGACGCCAATGCAATCAGTTACCTGGGGAACATGGTGCACCAGAAGTATCCCGTGGTTGAAGAATGGTCGCTTCCACCGGCATCGTCCATGCCTGAACCTGACTCCATAAAAGAAGAACCTTACCTTCCGCTTAAACAGATGAAGCTGGCCAATGCATTTCCTGATATCGGAGGATATAAAGAAACTGTGGCTCTGGGTTATCGCCTTAACTGGCGCGATCCGATAAGCATCAGCAATCTGGACCTTTTTATTGCCGGCTCACCCTGGAACGAATATGAAGATCAGCAAAAGATCCATGCCATGCTCGATTGGAAATTCTGGAACTGGCGTCTGACAGCAAACTATAACCAGACACACTTTTACGATCTGTTTGGCCCCACCAAACGAAGCCGCGCAGGTTACTCACTCGGTCTTGCATACAAGCGCGACCGGTCTTTGAAAGCGCCTTTCAAAACATTTTATGAATGTGGCCTTTATACCTACGGAAATATTGAAGTATTGCCCCAATACCAGAACATAACAGCTCCAATCCGCAGTTTCCAGGCGGTAGCTGTCTCATATGGAATGACTAAACTGAGAAAAACCCTGGGTGGTGTTGACGATGAAAAAGGATACTCATGGAATGTTTCCGGCACGTCTTATTTGGCCAAAGGTAAATTTTATCCCTCGTTTGTATCGAATCAGGATTTCGGATTCCTGATCCCTTACTACAGGAATACAAGCTTGTGGATCAGAAACAGTATCGGCCAGTCATTGGGAAACCGTGATTCGGGTCTTTCTCACTTCTATTTCGGAGGATTCAGAAACAACTACGTAGACTGGCAGCCTTCGGAACAATATCGCCAAGCCCTGGCATTCCCGGGCGTAAAGATCGATGAAATACCCGCCTATAATTATATCAAAACAATGGGTGAACTAAACCTTCGGCCGTTACGGTTGCGGGATGTCGGTACTTCATGGCTGTATCCCACATATGTCAAATCATCGTTATTCAGTACGCATTTGATGACCAACTTCGACCGGTCGTCCGATTTATCACATATCTTCAATGTCGGCGGACAGGTGGATGTGCAATTGGTTTTGGTATCGTACCTGAAAACGACCTGGTCGTTTGGGTATGCTAAAAAAATTGAGAATGGTCGAAAAGGAACTAATCAATTTATGCTATCTTTAAAACTTCTTGGAGATTGAGAAAAAAAGTTAATTAATTAATCTATAAATCCCTCATGTATGAAATTGAATTTGACTAGAAGTTCACTGATAATCAGCACAGTGGCTTTACTTTCTTCCGGTTGCGGTCAATCTTCAAAAGTTCAGGATAAAAAAGGAACAACTTCGGACGGTAGAGACGCAATCGTGGAAGTAGAGGTTTTTGATGCAATGAAAATCAAGGATCAGATCGTTGAAGTGATTAATACTTCTCCAAAAGCAACAGAAATTGCTGATTTTATTAACCAGGCCGGTGCGTCTTACATCCTCGACCTGACCGTTCCCGTCGACGATGTCGAAAAATTTATGACTAAAACTCAAATGGGAATTGGATTAGGTATGTACGCGTTTGACTTATTTTACGCCAAGGTTTTCAACAGGAGCGATATGGTTTTGAAAACCAGCGAACTTGAAGAACAACTTCTGGAAAAACTCGGACTTGAAAACGAATTTGCTTCATCTGCAAACTACAGAAAGCGATTACAGGATAACGCAGAAAACAAGGATTCGATCGATATCCTGGTGAATGAGATGATGAACTTTGCCCATCAGCGATTCAGCACGAGCGATCAACCCGACACTTACGCGCTTTCGTTCATCGGCGCCAATATAGAGGCTTTATACATCTTGAGCCAGGTAACCGAGTTTGCCCGGAACAACAAGCCGCTGATCGAATTCCTTGGAAAACAGGATGAACGTGCAAAAAGTGTTTTCTCACTGCTTGAAATGATGTCGGGCGATGAAAACGTGAAACCTTATTATGAAAAAATGAAAGCCATTGCTGCTTATTTTGAAGAACATCCTGAGTTTACAGAAAAAGAACTGGCTGAGATCAGCCCGATGATCGAATCATTCAGAAACGAGATTTTCAAATAATGATACAGGCAGGGATTGGTCATTTCAGACTCATTCCTGCTTTTTTTCGATAAATCTTCTTATTATTCAGCGGGGTTTGAGTAGCCTCTGTTTTTTCGTTTCTGCGGAACCGCTTTCAAAAGTCACTAACTAACCATGAACGAAATAACCTTAAATGCCCTGATCAATCTTTTTGCCATCTTCTCGGTCAAAAGCAAGTCAGGAAGGGCAAATGCCCAAGTCATTTTCTCTTCCTACCTGAAATTACACCTGGGCATTTCTTCATCAGAAGAATACCTTCGCCTGTTCGACGAGTTACTTGATTTATATGGCATAGACGGAGAACCTGTTCTCCCGGTCAATATGAATCAGCAAGCCGAAAAAATTGCCAACCACATCAAAAGCCGTTTGCACAGACAGGAGCAGGTCATGGTTTTTCTTCGTTTCATGGAACTTTCAAGAACCGGAGAAACGGAAAAGGCCGAAGATTTGTTTCTGACCATGGCCTCAGCCTTTTCAATTTCCGAAGCCGATCGGAAAAAATACAAGGAGTTCATCTTTTCTGACTCTTCTGAACTGTTAAGTTCCCCTGATTTTCTTCTCATTAACGCTGAAGAAAAGCCGGAAAATCAAAAATTGAAACACATCCGGTTAAAAAACCTGGACGGCGAGCTGCTGTTTTTATACTTGCAGCAAACGGGAAATTACATTTTTAATTTCAGAGGAAAAGAAACGCTTTCGCTCGAAGGTAACCCGATTATACCCAACCGTTTTTATGCCTTTAAAGAAGGCGGAATCCTTCGCGGCCCAAGAATTCAGCCTGTTTATTATTCCGATATTGCGGCTTGCTTTTTTGATCGGATCCATTCAGCGCCCTTCGTACTCCGGGGTGAAAATGTTGAATTCAAATTCAGGAACAGCAACAACGGCTTATACCTGTTTTCATTTTCTGAACGATCAGGACAGCTTATCGCCATTATGGGTGGCAGTGGTGTTGGCAAATCTACGTTGCTAAATATTCTGAACGGAAATATACCAGTAGACCGGGGTCATATTTTGATCAACGATCTGGACATCCATGAAAACAAAAAAGAAATTCAGGGGCTAATCGGTTTCGTTCCGCAAGACGATCTTTTATTCGAAGATCTGACCGTGTGGGAAAATCTTTACTATAATGCCTGCCTTTGTTTTGACGGACTTTCAGAAGAAGAGATCAATCAAAAGGTAACCCGTGTCCTTCATGAATTGGAGCTCTACGAATTTAAGGACCTGAAAGTGGGAAATCCACTCAAGAAAACGATTAGCGGAGGACAGCGAAAACGGCTGAACGTAGCACTGGAACTGATTCGCGAACCAGCGATTTTATATGTCGATGAACCCACCTCGGGGCTGTCGTCAATGGATTCGGAAAAAGTAATGCTTCTGCTTAAGGCGCAGGCCCGCAAAGGAAAAATCATCATGGTCAATATTCACCAGCCATCGTCTGCGATATTTAAATTGTTCGATAAACTGTGGATCATGGACAAAGGCGGAAGGCCGATTTATACCGGTAACCCGCTCGACGCGATCATCTATTTTAAGACCGCCATAGACCATGTGAACTCGGACGAATGCGAATGCCTGCAGTGCGGCAATGTGAATCCTGAACAGGTACTGGAAATTGTTGAAGCCAAAAAGATTGATGAGTCCGGAAATCTGATGCCCGATCGCCAGTTATCGCCCGACGACTGGTATCAGCGATATAAAAAACAGGTGGAACCTGAAAACGTGACTGACGTAAGTGCGGGAACAGAAAAGCCAAAATCGTCATTTAAAAAACCCGGCCGGCTGAAACAATTCGTGATTTTCATGAAACGGAACCTCCGGATCAAACTGACCGACAAGCAATATTTGCTCATCAACTTAATTGAAGCTCCGTTACTGGCTTTAATCGTAGGTTACTTCACCCGCTTTGCCGAAGAAAATGAATATATCTTCTTCGAAAACAAAAACCTGATCTCCTATCTGTTTATGGCCATCGTGGTTGTTCTGTTCATGGGCATGAGCGTCAGCGCCGAAGAGATCATCAAAGACCGGAAGATCCTGCAACGGGAATCGTTTCTTAACCTCAGCCGCTTAAGCTACCTGAATTCAAAAATCCTTTTCCTGTTACTGCTTTCTGCCTTTCAGACTTTTTGCTTTGTACTGGTCGGTAATCTTGTCCTTGATATTCAAGGGATGAATCTTCCATACTGGATGGTGCTATTTTCAGTCGCTGTATTTTCTAATATGATGGGGCTCAATATTTCATCCGCTTTCGATTCAGTGGTTACCATTTATATACTGATCCCTCTCCTGCTGATCCCTCAGATACTGCTTTGCGGAGTGATTGTTAAGTTCGATGACTTGCAGGATAAAATGGCTGATAAAGATGCCGTTCCGTTTGTCGGTGAGCTCATGGTATCGCGCTGGGCTTTTGAAGCTCTCGCGGTTGAGCAACACACGAAGAATAATTATATGACCCGCTTTTTTGATCAGGAAAAACAGATGGGACGTGCAAAATACAATTCCGATCTGCTTTTAACCGAATTAATCGGCCGCATCGACCATACATCGGGGCTTCAAAAACTCGAAAAGCCCGAAGAAGAAATCACTAAAAAACTGAGCCTGATCAAAAATGAAATCAGTAAGCTAAATCGTTCTGGTATACTGCCTCCGTTTGCTGCCACCAATCAATTGACGCTGACCGGTTTTTCACCTGCTGTAGCTGATTCAGCCAAGCGGTACCTGGAAAAACTAAAGAACTATTATAAGTTGCAGTACAATCAGATTAGAAAGGAACGGGACCTGAAAATCCTGCAATTAAAAAAATCGGAAGGGAGCGATTTCCTGTTCACTCAAAAAATGAAATATCATAATAAATCGCTTGAAGATTTGATGATGAACGCCGGATCAAAGGAATATTACAGGGAAACTGGTAACTCGATCATGCAAAAAGTGGCTCCGGTATTCAAGAAACCTGACTTTAGCAATGGCCGTGCCCATTTCCTTTCGTCTGAAAAAATTGTCGGAAATCTCGTGCTCAGTACACTTGCGTTTAACCTGTCCGTGATTTGGCTGATGAATATATTATTGTACCTGGCCTTATATTTTGACTGGATACGCAAGATCTTATCGGGAATAGGGAAAATAAATCTCAGTCGAAATAAAACCAAATGAAGTACATGAAATTTATTAAATGCAGTTTCCTTTCAGGTATTTTCTCCGTATCCATCCTCTGCGGGGTAAATGCCCAAACGGAAAAGTTGACTTTTTCTCCGCACTGGATTCCCCAGGCGCAATTTGCCGGCTATTACGTGGCACTTGACCGGGGATTTTACAAAGAAGCCGGCCTCGACGTTCAGATTATCCATCCGTCAGCCAGTGTTTCTGCCTTTGATTATCTGTTAAACGGCAAAGCCGATCTTATTTCTTCTTTTCTCCTGGATGGGATCAGACAGCGGGCTCAGGGGGTTCCGGTGATCAATATCGGACAACTTTCTCAGCATTCCGCGCTGATGATGGTCGCCAAAAAGAAAAATGGGATCAACCAATTGAAGGACCTTAACCACAAAAGGTTAGGTATCTGGAGTACCGGCTTTGACGATATTCCCAAGGCTCTGATCCGTGAAAATAATTACGAGATCGAACTGGTACATATTCTGAATACCATCAACCTCTTTCTCATGGACGGGGTTGACGCGCTCACGGTGATGTATTACAATGAATACGATCAGATCATTAACAGTGGAATCAACGAAGATGAGCTGACCTCTTTTTTCTTTTCTGAATATGGTTTCGATATCCCGGAAGACGGATGGTACTGTTTGGAAAAAACGTATACAGCGAAAAAAGAAGCCTTGCGTAAATTTATATCTGCGACATTGAAAGGCTGGGAATATGCCGCACAACATAAGGATTACACCATCAACCTGGTTGTAGAAGAAATGAACAAGGCTCATCTACCCAACAATCAAGCACACCAGCGCTGGATGCTTGATAAAATCCTCGAACTGATCACGCCTGGAAATAAGAATGTTAAAAAAGGTCATCTTTTGGAACAGGATTATTTTCGGGCCACAAATATCCTGAAATCGGGGTTACTTGACAATTACAAAGAATCCGATCTGTTAATAGAGAGTTTTTACAGACCACTGGCCAACTGAATAACTCGGGAATCATGGCATTCCCGGGCTCGCGGGAACGAAGTTTTTGAGAACGGAGAGGTTCTGATTGAAAAAATAAATACATGAAACGAGCCATGAACGCTGCAGTTTACGCCGGTGATGTTTATTGGCGAATTGGAGCGTAGCGGAAATCCCCGAAGGGAATTCCGTACCATTGGTAAAGCATCTCAAAGCGATGAGGTATGATACGCAGATTGCAGCGGGTTAAATTGAAAAAATTTACGTATGAAAAAAAACAGCCTTTCTTTTAGGATAATCAGCCGGATCCTGATCGCCTGTATCGCGCTAGGACTGATGATCTTCTCAATCTATTATTATTATACACGTGCAACCATTGAACAGGCGACCCGTGAAAATGCTGTTTTCCTTGCAGAAAGCAGCGTCAACAAAATTGAAGAAATCATTAAACCGGCAGAAATGATTCCCGCGAACCTTTCGTGGATTATTGAAACCGGTTCAATCCATCATGATTCCATATTTCCGTTCTTAACCAAACTGATCAAAAACAACCCGCCCGTTTATGCCAGTGCCATTGCTTTTGAACCATACCTGTTTTCGGAAGAGCAAAAATTTTACGCACCCTATGCATACCGCAACGGTGACCAAATTGAAACTACCATTCTTGGCTCGCCCGATTACAATTATTTTATCATGGATTGGTACCAGATCCCGGCTACCCTAAAACAGCCTTACTGGTCGGAACCTTATTACGGTGAAGGCGGTGCAGGAGCATTGCTTTCGACCTGTTCGGTGCCTTTTTATTTGAATAAAGACGGACAGCGTATTTTGGGAGGAGTAATTACGATCGATATCTCATTAAACTGGTTGACCGATATTGTTAATTCAGTAAAAATATTTGACACGGGTTACGCGTTTCTGATTTCCCGGAACGGTGTCTTTGTTACACATC
>Ga0074195_1001875_pt1 | contig 26587 bp, 19 predicted proteins | sample EPASupsiteHSE623_FD_64525 | JGI IMG/M metagenome (GOLD analysis project Ga0074195, IMG submission 64525) | Bioremediated contaminated groundwater from EPA Superfund site, New Mexico - Sample HSE6-23 | ecosystem: Environmental > Aquatic > Deep subsurface > Groundwater > Contaminated ... | reverse complement strand
GGCCGGCCGATGCAGAACGGTTACATCGAGAGCTTCAATGGCAAGTTTCGGGATGAATGCCTGAACGAACATTGGTTCGAAACGCTGCCGCAGGCACGGATTACTATCACAGCTTGGCGGCAAGGCTACAACGAAGTACGACCGCACAGCAGTTGCCGGCGAATGCCACCTGCCAAGTTCGTCGCATTACATCGGCAGCATGCTGCCGATGTAATGCAACCCACAACCGAAGGAATAGTTTAACCTTGCAACCGGACTTCCTACCGAATGACTGGTACGGCTACTGGGGGCAGGTCAGGCCGGCAACCGGCCAGGAAGAGACGGTCGAAATTTCGTTCCAAAGCCACCATTCGCAACTAAGAGAACTGTATTTAGTGTTGTTTGCGCGTGTCTGATTACCCAGAGAGCGCATTCTAGACTACCCGGGTCAATTTAGCCTTAACAGCTTGTCCAACTTACCAATTCGGCTGTTGATTGGATGAGTACCGCACTTCGCGCACATTGGATGATATGATCTTCGCAGCAACAGCCTCATTCGTCTACGCGATAAACACGGTGGAAGCCAGCTACACCGTACCTGTTTAACTTATGCCACGCTCCAGATCGCGATTTCGCCGCTCGTGCATGGCTGCAAAGAACCGATTTACCCTCAACCATCCAGGAAAATCAATATGCCATCTTTCCTCGCTGGCGCTCGGCGCTTACTGGCGTTGCTGGTTTTACTGCTGGCTTTTCCCGCCTTTGGTCAGGATCGCTTTTACACTGAAGTAACCCCTCCGTTGCCCACCGACAATCCGGCCAAGATCGAGGTTCTCGAATTCTTCTATTACGGTTGTCCGCATTGTTCCAACCTGAGCTCATACCTCGACGAGTGGTCGGCCAAGCTCCCTGCTGACGTTGCTTTCCGGCGTGTTCCGGTATCTTTCGACCATGCGATGCTGTCCCGCAACGCCCGTCTGTTCTATGCCATCGAAGCCACCGGAGAACTCTCGCGACTCGACCGCGAGGTTTTCAGGGCCTTCGACCAGCGCATCAGACTTTATGATGAAAAAGCCCTGACCGAGTGGCTGACGGCCAAGGGCGTGGATACCGGAAAATTCATGGAAGCCTATCGCTCCTTCGGCGTCGAGACCAGCGTCAAGCGCGCCGACCGATTGGCGAATGATTACGGGGTGCGGGGCGTTCCGGCGATCGCCATCGACGGTAAATACCTGCTCGATGCGCGCGAGCCGAACGAGTTTTTGGCAGCCGCGAGCCGCATGATCGAGAGGGTGCGCACCGAGCGTGGTAAAAAATGATTTCGAAAAACCTGCATCTTTTATTAACTGAACCGTCTATTGTTAATATGCACTATCAGTGCAAACTAGGTATGGAATCATGGCTTTATTGAAAGAAACCTGGAATTTTAGAGCCAACTCGTTGGCAATAATGGGGGGGGTATTGGCAATGGCTTGCCTACCCTGTCAAGCAGTTGCGCAGCAAGCAGTCAAGCCTGCCGAGATCATTTATGCTTTTCCCGAAAATCCCCCACGGAGCTTTATCAATGCCCAGGGCCAACCAGACGGGTATTTTATCCGTCTAGCCAGAGCACTGTTTGCCAAGGCAAACATTCCCTGGCGTGGCGTTAGTTATCCGGCTTCCCGTATATGCAACAGTCAGAGCAGTATCGCCAACTTTTATATTCTCGCCCTTTCCCATCCCGAACTCAAAGTTTGTTGCCTGGTCAGCAAAATAAGCGTGGGAAAAGACGAACTTCGGTTGTTCGGTATTGGCGGCAAACCACATATCAAGAGCGTAGAGCAATTGATTGGAAAAAAAATCATCACGATCAGAGGCTTTAGTTATGGAGGGCTGATTAACTTAATCAATGACAAAAATTACCGCATTACCAACTATGAGGCTGGTTCGCACGAAGCAGCATTCGACATGCTGGCCGCTGGGAGGGCGGATTATCTCCTGAACTTTGGCGAGTTGGCTGATATGTTTCTGGCGACCCATCCTGTCGCCAATATTCGTTACGATGTATTAGGCGAACCCATTTACCATTATTTGGTTTTATCCAAGGATTATCCGGATGCCGAAAAAACGATGGCGCGTTTGGAGGCGATTGTGAAGACGATGAACCTTGATGAGATCAAAAAATCTTCAGTGAAATAGGCCACTCTGAAAGTTCGGAACTGTGGGCGGCTGTAGCCTAAGTCCGGAGTTTTAACTGCTAGGCCCGCAGATTCAGAATAATCCATGAAATCCCTGAAAACAGTTTTATTTAATAACGAAAATCGCATCGGCAAGCGACTGATCATTTTGATCATCGTATTCAGTTCGCTGATTACGTTGGTGCTGACCGTCTTTCAACTCGTGCTTGATTATCGCCAACAGCGCCACGATCTGGACAGCGATCTGGAAGCCATTGAAGTTCATGTGCCGAGCATCACCGGCAGTGTTTGGGTTTTGGACAAAGCACAAGCCGAAATGATGCTGAAGGCATTTATGCAAATGCCCAACATCGTGCAGGCCAACATTAAAATAATCAATCCCAAACGTCAATGGATTGCTGGCGCCGAGACGCTATCGCCTCGTGTCCTGACCAAGACCTTTGATTTGACACAAGAGGTGCTTGGGCATCAGGAAGTCATCGGCACCCTTGAGATTGTCGCCAGTCTCGACAATATCTATGCGAGCGTCGCCAAGCATGCCCTGGTGTTTCTGCTGAGCAATGGCCTCAAGACATTCCTGGTCGCCATATTCATGTACTTCGTATTTCGACGCATCGTCACCGAACGTCTTGAGTTGCTCGAACAAAAGGTGAGCGCTCAAGGCGACCTGTTGTTGCATGCTTCTGCGAAAGATAAGGCAACAATAGATTGCGCTATGACGGATGGCGATGAACTCGATTCGGTCGGACGGGTTTTCGACTGCATGACAAACAAGATGCATTTTCTTGTAGATGAGCTGCGGCACAGTAACGCCGACCTGCGGCAAGAGAATTGCGAGCGTAGGCTGGCGGAAGAAGCCCTGCGCGCCAGCGAGAAGTCCCTGGAAACGCGCGTCGCCGAGCGTACCGATGATTTGGCAAAGCAGATGGCAAGAGTCGAATCGCTGATGCGAGAATTGCAACAAAGAAAGGATGAGGCAGAACTGGCCAATATCGCCAAGACTCGTTTTCTGTCATCGGCAAGCCACGATCTACGACAGCCGATGCACGCCATTGGCTTGCTGGTCGGGGTTCTCAAAGAACGAATCGCCCACCCCGACGCTTACAAAATCGTCAAAGACATTCAAACGGTCGTGGAGACCATGGAGCGGCTTTTTTCCGCGCTTCTCGACATTTCCCGACTGGATGCCGGCATTGTTCACCCAAACGTTTGCACTTTTCCGCTATCCAATATTCTCTGGGCGGTTGAAAAGGATTTGAGCGTCTTGGCGAAAGACAAAAACTTACAGCTTCGGGTTGTCGCCACTTCGGTATGGGTGCGATCCGATCCTCAAATCTTGGAACGTATCGTCCGTAACCTCGTGTCGAATGCCATACGCTACACGCCAGAAGGCAAGGTGTTGCTAGGTTGCCGCCGCTGCGGAAAGGATAGCCGGCAAGTTCGATTGGAAGTCCGCGATACCGGAATCGGCATTCATGAAACCGATATTCCGCGCATCTTCATGGAGTTTATTCAACTCGGCGACGCTGAACAGGATCGAGCCAAAGGACTCGGCCTGGGGTTGTCGATTGTCAAAAGATCGGCCGAATTGCTGGGCCATCCACTCAACGTAAAATCGATACCGGGGAAAGGTTCGTGCTTTTCCATCGACCTGCCCCGTGCGATTGAGCATGAACATAAGGCGGCAGTCTCAGACAATGATGCCGACGCTCCCGATCTGTCGGGTACATTTGTTGTGTTCATCGATGATGACAAGGAAATCCGGTCGGCGATGGGCGCTTTGCTGAACCTTTGGAACTGCCATGCCATTCTTTCAGCATCGGCGGATGAGGCTGTCGAAGCCTTACAAGAACATTTACGTACCCCCGATGTGATCGTCTCGGATTACTGGCTTGCAGATGGTAAAGACGGCGTCGGCGCTATTGCAATGTTGCGCCAAGTTACCGGGGAAGAAACGCCGGCTCTCATCGTAACCGGCGATATCACCCCAGCCGATCTGGCGCGTATTGATAGCGTGAATCTGTCGTTGATCCATAAACCAATCAATCCCCACCGATTGGGTGAAGCCATTGCGCAAGCCATTGCAGCCAATAAGGCGTCGGCCTAAAAGCGCTATGGCGTTGTCAATACCGCTTCTCGCGTTTGCTCGAAACGTAGGCCGATTCGGCTGGCAGCCACAATTGCCTGAGTACGTGTCGTCACATTGAGAGCGCGTAACACAGCGCTAATGTGGCTCTTGACGGTGCTTTCCGCCAGCCCTATTTCCCGGCAGATCAACTTGACGGATTTGCCCTGAAGCACAAGATAAAGCACATCGGTCTGGCGATCTGTCAGACCAAGATCGACAGGGCGCGCGCCAAACTCTCGGCAAATCGTTTTGTCCGTTGGCGCGGACTGGCCAAGGAACACGGATGGAGGCAGATAAATCCCCTTGGACAAAACTAATTGCAGTGCTCCGATCATTACGTCAGCGGATGAAGTCTTGGGAATGAAACCCATAGCTCCGGCATCAATGGTTCGGCGCACCAGCACATAATCCTCAGATGACGAAAGCGCCACAATTGGCAGCCCAAGGAATTTTTGCTTGAACAGCGCAATACCCTCCAGGCCGGACATCCCTGGCAAGCCAATATCGAGAAGCAGCAAATCGAAGCCTGAGTCATCCGGTAGCGCCAAAGCTTCCTCGCAACTGCCCGCCTGAGTAATATCAAGATCAGACGACAGGCGGCGAAGCAAGAGCGCCACCCCCTCCCGGAACAACTCGTGATCATCCACCAGTAGGATTCTCATATTCTTCTGCTTGTAGTTGATGATCGTTTCTGTGGTTGGCAATCTCGCGCTTGGTGAAGAAAGATGAAGCAATGGCCTTTAATCCGAACCAAATCAATTAACGTGAAAGTCGCGCCAGCGACTCTCGACGCTCCCCTCCCCCCTCGCGGGGGAGGGGTTGGGGGAGAGGGGGCGATCCGCGGCTTTCATCATCAGGAGCGATTATTGAATCATGCACTGTTAGCTTGAATGGCCAGGATAGGGGAAAGGGATAGAAAATTCAACGCCCCATTCATCGGATAACACAGGTGTTTATAAGTTGCTACCAGGGTCAGGGATGACTCCGCCCCATCGTTGGTACGTCTGGATGAGCCATATGGCGGAAGAACCACGCCTGCAAGATGGCTAAAGTATGTATTGCCTTGAAACAACCAATAGGGAATGGATATTTGTTTTTGGAATGCCTTTTGAAGCAAGTAATATAACTTTTGATAAAGGGAACGTGTGATGAGATCAAGCATCAAGATATTATTGCTGACAGTTCTTGTATTTTTCTTTGGGGTTAATGTGTATGCAGCGGAAGCGCTCATGGGCAAGGAGCGCGCGGACATAACTCCTGTATTCCTCTTCCCTGGATTCAAGGATCTGAAAAAATATGCGCGTATCGAGAATTTCAGGATTGGCGGCAAGTATGACGTTGGTAATGAGATTTCCTATGAGTTCGGCGGTGAAGGCGGCGTAACGCTGGAATCGAAGGGCATGCCGCCTCTGCGCGTGGCATATACCGCCTTTGGAACCCCCAAGAAAGACAGCAAGGGCAGGATAACAAACGCCATTGTGATCAGTCCCTATTTTTCTGCCGATTCCACAATCTTTGCGGCATTGTGGCATGAGGGCAGCCCCCTGCTGAAAGTGTTTGCAGAAGGCAACGCCGTTACAGGCGCAAACAAAATACTGGATACCAACAAATACTACGTCATTTACCTGGATGCCCTGGGACTGTGGGGCGCGAGCAAGCCAAGTGATGGTTTGGGCCCGGATTTTCCAAAGTACAACGTCTATGATGTCGTCCAGGCCAATTACCGTTTGTTGAAGGACAAGATCGGCGTTGATCAGGCTCTGCTCTGCACCGGTGTTTCCATGGGCGCGATCCAGTCATACACCATGTCGATGCTCCATCCCCATATGTGCAAGGGCGTGATGCCTATCGGCGGCACCTTGGGTGGCAATGACCCGGTAAACAACTGGTCATGGGCGCTGTTTAACGCGGCGGTAATGAGCGACCCGACATTCGTCAAGACAGGGGGCAAGTACTACGATCTACCAGTGGCAGAGCATCCGAAGAAGGGGCTTGCCTTTGGCTGGTCGATCATTCAACTGACCGGCTGGGATTTCAAGGCCACTTCCGATATTCCTTGGAAGGATGCCGTAAAGCAGGTCTTTTCCTGGGATGACACCGATGTTTTTACTGGTCAGAAAGATCCGACTGTTGGCGCTGCCCGCAAGGCGCAGGTTGCGAAGCAGGATGCGCAGGATTTCTTGTACCGGGTTTATGGCGCGGAAAATTTCGATCTGTTTCCCCATATCAACAAAATCAAGGCGAAGATGCTCGTTGTGCATGTCAATAGCGACAACTGGCTGATCCCGGTTCTTGCTGAAAGAGGTGTCGAGGCAATGAAAAAGGCAGGTGTCGACGTAAAGTACTCACAGTTCTATGACAAGCAAGGTCACTATGGCGTCTTCCGTGCGTGGAATAGAGCAGAGAAGGACATTGTTCCCTTCTTGAAGAGCTTGGGCATCGAACCTGGCGGTGTAGCTGCAGCAGCTCCGGCAAAGCCCGTCGGTCTGTCTAAGTAAGTGAAATAATAAACGATGATTTAAGAGGCGGGAGACTGCAACAGCCTCCCACCTCATTCATTTTGGGTGGCCACTATAGCCACTAACGGATAAATCATGCTTAAAAAAGACTGGACAGTGCGTTTTAACTGCTCCATAGAGAATTGCAAGATAAACAAACCGTGAGCAACGCTCTATCAGAACAAATCAAGACATATATATTTCGAGAAATATCAACAATGCTGGAACATCCCGATCTTTCAGGAGGAAAACATGAGAACTAATTTGTCTTTGTCCCGCCGGCAATTCTTTGCAACATCGACTGCTGCTGCCATGGTGGGCCTTGTCGGTGGCATCCCAATACCGTCGGCTTTAGCCAAGGCGCCTCTCTCGAATACGCAAGCGCCCTACTTCTATCGTTTCAAGATCGGTTCCATCGAAGCGACCGTCGTCTCTGACGGGCCGTTGTCGCTCGGTCAGCCGTCGGCAACTATAAAGGGCACGACTAAGGAAGAAGTGAGTAAGTTGTTGACCGACAACTTTCTTGATACCGAAAAATTGATCCTTGAGCAAAACGCTCTGATCATCAATACCGGCGATAAAATTGTCTTGTTTGACACCGGTATGGGGACGTACCAATTGCTCGGACCGACGACCGGCAGATTGCTCAATAACATCGTTGCCGCTGGAATTCGACCACAGGATGTCGATGCGATTTGTCTCACGCATGCTCACTTTGACCATGCGGGCGGTATCGTCGGTGACGACGGCAAGTCTCTTTTTCCGAACGCCACTATCTACATCAGCGAGGCCGATTACAACTTCTATACCGACGAGTCGAAACTTCTCGTCACTGATCCCCCCAGCCTGAAAAGGCACGCCGAGCGGGCGCTCAAGAACCTCAAGCCTCTTCGCGACAGGGTAGTCTTCGTGAAGGACGGCCAAGAATTCCTGCCGGGAATCCAGGCTATTGCCACTCCCGGCCATACCGTCGGCCACACGGTTTACATGATCACGTCAGGAAAACAGAAAGTCGCCGTTACCGGCGATCTGATTCACCATACCGTTCTCGTGATGGAGCGCATTCAGACTGAATTCTTCAAGCCCGATTGGGATTCGAAGCAGGCGGCGCAGACGCGGCTCCGCATGCTCGAAATGTTCGCTGCCAATCGCATTCCGCTCTTTGGATATCACTTCCCGTGGCCGGGTCTCGGTCATATCGTCAAGACGGCTGAAGGCTTCCACTACATCCCAACAGCGATGGATTTATCCAAGGTCGGCTGACTAAACCGGCACCATGACTCTGGATTAGTCATAAAGAGCAGTCGTACTGGCTGCCCAACTCTATCGGGACAGCCTTGAACGATAACGTGTCAGCGGAGGATGGAGGATGTTCAGATGGGACGGGGCCACGGCCGCTTTGGGAACTCGCGCGTCTCCATCCGCTTCTGGCCAGACTCGGACGATTGTTTATATTTCAAATAAAATATGCCGTACATGTCTGAAAACATGTGCCGTGAATGTACCACGGAATGCAAGAAATCGAGTGGCGGTAGCTGGATAACATATTGATTATATATACAATAAAATCGACTCGAAATCGGATGGTTCCACGAAAGTGGGTACCAGGGTTCGAATCCCTGCCTCTCCGCCAACATCCAATATAATCAGCATATAACAATAAAACCAACCGCGAGCTGGTTTTTCTTTGCACATTGATTGTTACTCGCGGCATTAGGCAAGGAACGATAGCTTTATGTCATTGTGCCGGTTGATTTCATAGGGCTTTCTTTGACTAGAATCCGGGTCTCCGGTTATAATGGTCAGCTTAGTGGCCAGGTAGCTCAGTTGGTAGAGCAGCGGACTGAAAATCCGCGTGTCGGCAGTTCAATTCTGCCCCTGGCCACCAGTGTTCATGCGGTTCTCAGAGATGGGAGCCGTTTTGTTTTTTTGGCGGGCTAACGCCAAGGTGGATACCTACAGTCCGCAGCGCCCTCTTGAGTCGTAATCAACTAGGAGGTCGCCGCAATCTGACGCCGGATCAATTCACGCTACTGTTGGAGCGTAGGCGTAACAGGCAGAAGAAAGCGCATGGTGGACAAATGCCAGAATCAAGGATATCTACAGCAGCTCGTATATTCCAACTTCAGCCTGCGCCCGCCGGGGTAGCCACGACTTCCCGGCGCTTTCCCGGTTATCCGTTTTCCTGCCTGACAATGGGAGCAGGGACGAAACGATACGCGACCCAGTTCGAGCCCTCTTCGCTGATCGAACCAATGATGCCTTCCAGCGTCTTATCAATGGTCTTGAAAGTCAGCTTGCAAGCTTTCGGATAACGGTCCTTCTTTGACATCAGCAATATCCTGTCGTGCTGGCCGCCCTTGCCCTGCCCACCGTCCAGCAGAAAACCATACGGCTCGGCCGGTTTGCGCTCGACTCGGTCGCTCGACCCCTCAATGTACTTTTCGATAAAAATCGGGTCGGCCTTGTAACCCGCGAACAATATCTTGACGCCAAGAAAGTCCTTCTCGGTGCTCCGCCTGAATCGGCGCGCCACGGCAAACTCGATTCCTTCGACATCTTCCTTGGACAGGATGATGATCCCGCCTATTTCCGGCGCCTTGCAGTCGCGGGGGACCACCAGCCCATAGCCGGTAACGCTGACGTCGTCGACATACCACTGCATCGGCGCTATTCCGCAGCCGGTACCAAACTGGACTTCTATCTTGTGCAACAGTTCCCGGACGATGGATTCGTTCGACATGCTCTTCAGGGTCTGATTGACGTGCCCTTCAACATAACCGAATTTGACATTGTCAAAATGATCATAGAGGTTGTAGGGCTGCGTTTCGCCCATGTCCGAGAGCCCGATCAGGTACTCTTCGTTGATTCTCCTGAGATGGCAGATGCATCCGATTATGGTGGAAAACACCTCCGCCTCAATGCTTGTGCGAACGCGCCGGTGCTTGCGCGTCGCCGCGAGGCTGAAAAAATCCGCGATCCGCTCGATGCTCCTGTCGCTCAGAATTTGCCCGAAAAATTCCCCGAGTGCGGTATTGTCGATCGAGGCTCTTGCCTTCCCGGTCATGCCCCCCATATGGCCCGGGAGGGATGCGGCGGAAAACCAGGCGCTAACCGTTTTCTCGTCCATTTCGGGAAAGACGCGGCGCAGGATGTTCTTGTCCGTACCCGAAAGTGGAAGGAAATGAGTGGTCGTCGAGGTCCAGCTTTCCGTGAATTCCGCTTCCCCTACAGAACGAATCCGCCAGAGGACGTTAGCGACTTCGACGTCGCAAGCCGGAAGTTCGCTGTTGAAAAAGGAGGCAATCAGATATTGGCGAATATGGCTCGTCCGGAGCGACACCCTTTCCTCGGGATAAAGATTGCGGTAAGGCGCGATGGCAACGTCGGCGACCCCCATCTGCGTACCCGCCTGCAAGAGGTTGTTCGCCGCGTCGAAATAGCTGTCGCGCGGAAGTACTCCCGTGATGCAGCATACCTTGGTCAACTCGCATAGCCAGTGAAATTGTCGGTTGAGCAGCAGCACCGCCTTATCGCCATTGCGGGAGAGACCTGCATGAAACATCTTTTCTATTTGGTCCAGGTATTTGTGGTGCTTTATACAGGCGGCTTCGTAAACCTTCACTTCCGGCCAGAAAATCCGCTGCATGGTACTTCCGCGCATCCGGCTGCAGATCCGGTTCGAATAGAATCCGGAAACGATTTCCGTGGAAAGCTCTTCGAAGCGAAGGAGCGGCTCCAGCATCGATTCGTCGGGCGCCTGGGCGATTTCAGAAAGAATCTCGGCGAATTCCTCGAGAATGCTTTCCAGAGGATTCTCTGATCCCGAAATGATGTTCTGGAAATGATGCTCAGTTCGGTTCAGGTTTTGAATGATCCTGACCCGGTCTATTTTTTTCTTGAATATTCCGAATACCATTTCAGCTTTCCCGATCCCGATGGATCTGAGATTGGCGCGTCTCGCCGCTCCCCGATTTACCGGAAGAACCTATCTAATGCAGACCGCGTGAACTTGTTTCATATCGGTAATTCCCTGCAACACTTTTTCTATGCCGTCCATTTTCAGCGTCCGCATGCCGTCTTCGAGAGACGCGGCGAATAGCTCGGCGACCCGCGCATGTTCCACGATCAGCTTCTTCACCGGATCGGTGCCAATCATCAATTCATGCAGGCCGCAACGCCCTTTGTAGCCGGTATCGTCGCATTCGGCACAGCCTTTCGACCGACACAGGCTCAGTTGCCCGGTGTCGTTGCCGTACTGCCTAACCAACTCCTTGCGTATCGCATCATAGCCGGCCTCAGGATCCTTCTTGAAGTTTTCCGTGTTGCGCAGTTCCTCGCAGAATTCCTCAATGAGATGCCGCTCCTCCTCGGGTGTGGGGATGTAGGTTTCCTTGCACTTGCACAGGCGCTTGGCCAGGCGCTGGGCAAGTATCCCCAGCAGGGCATCAGCAAAGTTGAACGGGTCCATCCCCATGTCGAGCAGACGGATAATCGATTCGGGGGCGCTGTTGGTGTGCAGCGTGGCAAATACCATGTGGCCGGTGAGCGAAGCTTCGATGCCGATCGACGTGGTCTCCTTATCGCGCATTTCGCCGACCATGATGATGTCGGGATCGGCGCGCAGGAAGGCTTTCATGATAGTGGGAAAGTCGAGGCCGGCTTTCTTGTTGAGTTGTACCTGGTGCAGCCCTCGTTGTGTGATTTCAACCGGGTCTTCCGCAGTCCATATCTTGGTGTCCGGCGTATTGAGGAAGTTGAGAATCGAGTGCAGCGTCGTGGTCTTGCCCGAGCCGGTCGGACCGCAGACGAAGAACAGACCATACGGCTTGGAAATGGCGAATTTCAACCGCTCCAGGTTGTCCGGCTGCATCCCCATATTGTCCAGCGGCAGCGGCTTCCCGGCAGAGAGAATCCGCAATACGATGCCTTCCACGCCACCGGCTGTGGGAATCGTCACAACCCGCAGCTCAATGTCCAGCGGACCGAATTTCCTGAACTTGATCTTGCCGTCTTGGGGTTTCCGCCGCTCCGAGATGTCGAGATCGGACATGATTTTGATTCGTGCCGCCATGGGGTCGCGGTAGGCGGACGGAACCTCGATATACTTTACCAGCGAGCCGTCCTTGCGAAAGCGGATCAACGTTTTTTCCTTGCCTGGCAAGGGCTCGATATGAATGTCCGAGGCGCCCTGGTGGTAGGCGTCGACGATGACTTTGTTGACCAGCCTGACCAGTTCGTTGTCGTTGGCATTGGACACATACTGGATTACGCTTTCGGTTTCGCTTTCGGTTTCGTCCATCACGGACAACATGTCGCCCACCGAATCGGCTTTTTCCTGCTTGGCGCTGAATAACTGATCGACGCTCTGCCCGAACTCGCGCACCGTGGTTACGCGATAGGAAAGCCTTCTTTTGGGGAAAATATTATTGACGACGCGCGAACTCTTCACCCGCTCCGGGTCCAGGGTGAGGATGACGATCCCTTCGCCGGTTTCATCGATTGGCAACCACTGGTTCTGCTCGACATAATCGCGCCTGAGATTTTTTAAGAGATCTGGCAGCTTGATGCGATCAGGTCTGAAGGGTTCATAAGGCACGCCAAAATGCTTGGACAGGGCCGCTCCCAACACCGGCTGCTTGACCTTAAATTCGGTTATCAACACTTCTTCGACGTCGATGTTCTTGCTTCGCGCCGCGTGGGCGGCAAGTTCCAGTTGCGGTAGCGACAACACCGCGTCAGCCACCAGGTGGTCGTACTTGGATTTCGCAGTTTGTGGGCACTGAACGAAGGCGATCGCCAGACTTTCGCACAGCGCTTTGATGCCATCTTCAGCGACGGCGGGAAAAGGCAAACCGGACTTGTGGTTGACGAATTGCACTACTCCCAGCAGCGCGCCGTCCTGCTGCGCATCCACGACAGGCGCGACCAGCATTTCCTTGGCGCGATAACCGGTACCCCGAAAGTAGTCCTGTAGAAAATGTGGCGGTGGATTATGCGTATTGAGTTCTTGCTCGTCGTATACGTCGCGAATATTGAGTATCTTTTTGGTCAGCCCGACATAGCCGGCAATGCTCTGGTCGGAGATCGGCAAATTGATTCTTTTGGATGAGTCGAGGCCGATCTTGACTTTGGAGACGAGCGAAGCCTGGTCTTCACTGACTGTATAGATCGCCAGGCGATCAACATTGAAGAGGCTGCAAATGTCTTTCGACAGACCCAGCATGATCTCGTCAATGTTGCTGGCCGCATGAATTTTGTCGGTTATCGCCTGGAGTTTCTCAAGCAGCGCTACCCGGTTGCCACCATCGCTCCGGCTGCCGTCGCGCAGGGAACTCAATATGCCGCTCTTGGCCCCGCCACCTGTGTCGGGCGCGATTTCAGGCCGGCTGTCACCATCGCTCGGGCTGCTGTCGGTGGCCTGCTGGCACCTAACGAAGGCGATTGCCAGGCTTTCGCACAGCGCTTTAATGCCTTCTTCAGCGACGGCGGGAAAAGGCACATCGGACTTGTGGTTGACGAGTTGCACCACCCCCAGCAATTCTCCATCCTGCTGCGCGTCCACGACAGGCGCGACCAGCATTTCCTTGGCGCGATAACCGCTGCTCCGATGGTAGTCCAGCAGAAAATGTGGCGGAGGATTATGCGTATTGAGTTCTTGCTCGTCGTATACATCGTGAATATTGAGCAGCTTTTTGGTCAACCCAACATAGCCGGCAATGCTCTGGTCGGAAATCGGCAGATTGATTTTCTTGAATGAGCCGAAGCCGCTCTTGACTTTGGAGAAGATTGAAGCTTTGTCTTCACTGATCCTATAGATCATCAGGCGATCGGCGTTGAAGATGCTGCAAATATCTTTCGACAGACCCAGCATGACCTCGTCAATGTTGCTGGCCGCATGGATTTTGTTGGTTATCGCCTGGAGTTTCTCGAAGAGCGCCGCCCGGCTGCTACCATCGCTCCGGCTGCTGTCCAGCAGGGAATTTAATATGTCGCTCTTGACCCCGCTACCTGAGTCGGGCGCTATTTCAGCACGGCTGCCACCATCGCTCCGGCTTTTGTTTCGCAGGGAATTCAATATGTCGCTCTTGACTCCACCACCTGTCTCAGGCGCTATTTCAGCCCGGCTACCACTATCGCTTCGGTTTTTGTTCCGCAGGGAATTCAATATGTCGCTCATGATCCAGCCACCTATGTCGGTTGCTATTACGAGGTTTTATGAATGAATGGCGGAGCTTCGGCAAGCTCGAAAGCGCAACGCTGGAAGTCACTACCGACCTCAATCAGGTGTGTCAGACAAATAAAATTCGCTTCGCCGATGAATATCTCGAGAATCCGGCCATGGCGGTACCAGTCGCTGGGGGTGATAACGCAGACTGGTTGGTTCAGCGAGGGGACTTCGGGCAGCAAGAAACCCGGGTGGAATTTTTCGTGCGCTGTGTCCGCGCCGGTTCGGCGCAGTGCCACCGGCTCGGGCGCGCCGGGGTAAATCGTCGCCTGGGCGCGAAGGAGCGTGCGATCGGGATTAGCGACTACCCAGCGCAACACTCCAAGCTGAAATCGTGGCGCGTCGCCGAGACGCAGCGCAAGTAGCTGGGCGCGGCCCAAGCGCGCGCCATGTTCGACATAGGGTTGTTCCAACCACAGGCTGGCGGCATCGCTGGGTTCGAATCGCGCCTGCCATTGTTCAACAGTAATACCCTGCTGCTGACTGGCATTCTCGTCGACACCAAAGGCGGTGGTTCCGTTGGCCTGTCCGGCCGATTGTTTGAGGACAGGTTGGCGGAAGGTTTCTCCCGAGAGGTGATTGTGGATGGCTTCCTGGCCTGCGATCAGTTGGCAGGTCGTGTCGCCGGAGGTAGACGGCACCCTAGAACCGTTTTCGGACCATAACCGATAGATCCGCTTAAGTAGCAATGCGCCAGCCGGCAATACGCAATCCTCACCCAAGCCGAGGGCGACAGGCGACTTCCCGTGCTCCAGCGCCGCCAGCCGCTGCTTGATGCTGGATTTCAGTTCAGTCAGTTCCAGCCAGCGTGGATGGGCCGGCACAACGAAATCGGGCTGGAATACGGCGGGCTGGTCGCCATCCAGATCGACGCAAAGCGGTAGCGCCTTGGCTGCGGCGGGTGGTTGCGCAAGCACAATAACTTCCTCTGCCCATTGTTGCGTCCATCGTTGTACCAGCGCCAGCGACTTGGGACCCAATTCTTCGGCATGAGCCGCATCGAGCAGCAGGGCTTCGACGTAGGTGGCCTGCACGCTGGTTGCGGCGGACGCTAGCCGCAGCTTGTCCTCCACCGGCCGCAGTGCAATGCCAGTCCCCTTCGACGAAATTATTTGGTACAACGATACACCATCGACCGCGAGGCGCGCGAATAATGCGTCGAGTTTTTGCGTCACGGCAAATATCCGGTGCATGGCCTGCCAGTGTGCGGCACCCCGCGGCAGGCCGGCGCGATAGGCATCCACTTGGGCAGCGCCCAGGCTTGCCAGCGCGCGCTGGGCGATCATCGCGGCAAGAGAGGGATCGCTGAACGCATGACCATTCAGGCAGGCTTGCAGGCAATGCAAGTAGCCGGTAGCCAGTTCTTGCCACAGCTCCTGGCTGGCGTTGAAGATGGACTGCACATATTCGTCTAGCGGCAAGGGTCGCCAGGCGTATTCGCGCGCGAGCTCACCCTGGACGAAGTCGGTCGGCTCACGCAGCAGATCGAGAATGGCCAATCGCTCATCGGCCTTAAGGCTATAGCGGTTAAATGATTTAATCTCGCGCAGCAAACTCGCGTGGGTTTCCTCTACATTGGTTAACTTATGATTGGTTAACTTATTTTCGTCCAGCCACTTGCTACAGGCTTTGGCTGATACGAATTTGATAGCTTGTGTTGAGTTGGTGGCGGGCAGATCGAAATAGCACATTTTTTAACAAAATAAAAGGAAATCCAATCGCACATTGGATATGTTTTACTTGGTTTGTTAGCTGTAGTCAATTGTAAATTCCCCGCAAAACGACCCCGTTTCTACTCAGAACCGCAAATTGATTTGTGCCTGTGGCAATAAACCCGGATTATCCATTAGTAATTTCTGTCACAACGGAGATAACGGGTGAATGACAGGTATTACGCTAAAGAGTTTCAAACCAGGCACGTCGTCGCGGTACGGAAAAAATGAGTGAAATGAGTGTATTGCGTAATCGATTATCTCTTGACATGGAACTGCAAGCACATCTCGAAAGCACTCAAGCGGGAGGGGATCGAGCAGGTATGCGAAGCGCTCGGAGCGGCAATGCCAATCGTTTTACTCCGGAAGAATTTATGGGGAGGAATGTAGCTTACCCCGCTTGTCACTCAGCCATCAAAATCTCCCAGACAAAAGTTGAAAGCCGCACAGGTTTCAGCTAGCAAAAATATGCACAAACCTGCAGCATTGTTCAGGAGTTGAGAGAATCGGTTAAAATAAGACAACGACTGCACCACTATCTCATACCGTAAAACTCGCACAGCGATTGATCATGCGGGTTTTCTTGATGTTCCGCAGTACCATGCACGCCTACCCGGCATTGCCCCATTCGAGTGGATACCGCTTCGATTGGATGCCTGACGCGGGTGAATACGCATTGGATTACTCCAGCCATGACGAAATCAATTAATGCGGCGCAATCGGTCAAGTTGCCTGAGTTGCTGGCGCCTGCCGGATCTCTTGGCATGCTCGAAACTGCCTTCGCTTATGGCGCTAATGCGGTGTACGCCGGGCAGCCGCGTTACAGCTTGCGCATCCGCAACAACAGCTTTGGCGATATCGGGACGCTGGCTACGGGGATTGCCGCGGCGCATGCTCGCGCAAGCAAGTTTTATGTCGTCAGCAATATCTTTCCCCACAACGCCAAGCTCAAGACCTACCTTGCGGATACAGCCAAGGTAGTTGCACTTAGGCCGGACGCGCTGATCATGGCCGATCCCGGCCTGATCAGCATGGTGCGCGATGCCTGGCCTGAGATGCCGATCCACTTGTCGGTACAGGCCAACACGGGCAATTATGCCGCCGTGCGCTTCTGGCGCAAGCTTGGCATCACCCGCGTCATCCTCTCGCGCGAACTGTCGCTAGACGAAATCGCCGAAATCCGTCAGCAGTGCCCGGATATCGAGCTTGAGGTGTTTGTGCACGGCGCCTTGTGCGTTGCCCACTCCGGGCGCTGCCTGCTCTCCGGTTACTTTAACCACCGCGATCCGAACCAGGGCGCCTGCACCAATTCATGTCGCTGGGACTACAAGGTCAAGCCTACCCTAACTGACCCGAGCGGCGATGTCTGGCTGCTTGAGGAGGGCACGCGCCCCGGCATGCTGATGCCGATCGAGCAGGACGAACACGGTACTTACGTTTTCAACTCGAAGGACTTACGCGCCATCGAGCATGTCGGGCGGTTGATGAAAATCGGGGTCGATTCGCTCAAGATCGAGGGCCGCACCAAGTCGTCCTATTACGTCGCCCGCACCTGCCAAGCCTACCGCAAAGCCATCGACGATGCTGCGGCCGGGCGGTCGCTCGACCCACGCCTGCTGCGTGAACTCGACGGGCTGGCAAATCGCGGCTATACCGATGGTTTTTTTCAACGTCATCATGACGCCAATTATCAGAATTATCTGCGCGGCCATTCGGAATCTGAGCGCAGCCTGTATGTCGGCGATGTGCTTGGCTATGGCAACGATGGTCTTGCCGAGATCGAGGTAAAGAACCGTTTTGCGGTCGGCGACCGGATTGAAATCATCCATCCTTCGGGTAATCGGGAAACGGTGGTCGTTTCGATGCTGGATCTCGAAGGTGGGTCCATCGGGGTTGCGCCGGGGAGCGGTCATCGCATTCGCATGCCCTTGCCGGCAGGTTGCGAGAAGGCTTTCCTGGCGCGTTTTACGAGTCAAGACATTGGGCCGGCTGATTTCATTGCGGACGACCAATGAAATTAAAAAGCGGGCCGGTATTTCTACCAGACCCGCTCGTTTTGGTGCCGGCGAGAAGAGTTGAACTCCCGACCTTCGCATTACAAGTGCGCTGCTCTACCAACTGAGCTACGCCGGCATACCGACCAGCGCTATTATAGCCGAACATGGTTGGGATAGACTTCGCTTTCCGTTACACTGTCCCGTTGTCGACTTGTCCTCAATACCCATAATTGCCCATATGGCATCACCTGCCAAAGCAAAGGATTTTCAGCTTCGCCTGCTCATAATCGATGATCCTGGGAAAAAGGATGAGCATTTGCCAAGCCGTTTCCAGGAAGCCGGTTATGAACCACAGGTGCTAAGGGTCGCCGATTCCGGGTCTTTCCGTTCGGCGCTGCGAACCCAGTCCTGGGATGCTGTCTTGTACAAGCAGCATCAGCCCGGGTTTACTGCATATACTGCGCTCAGATTGATGCAGGAACTCGGTTTCGACCTGCCGTTCATCATCGTTGCCGATAACATCGATGACCGCAACGTAATCCGGGCGATGCGCGCCGGCGCTCACGACTGTATTCCGCGCGATAGCATGCCGCGCCTTGTGTCGGTGGTGGAGCGCAGAGTGCGCGATGCCCGCCAACGCGCCGATCACCGGGCTGCGCTAGAAATGCTCAAGGAAAGCGAAGCGCGTTTTCGCGCGCTTGCCTCCAATCTGCCGGAGATGATATTCCAATTGCAGCGCGACAAGGATGGTCATCTCAGTTTCCTCTATGTTAGCGAGGGTTGCCACAAATTGTTCGGTCTCAAGCAGACCGAGTTGCTTGCCCGACCGCGCCGCTTTACCGAGGCCATAGTTGTGGCGGATCGCGCAATTCTTGAGCGGGCCATGGATGTCTCGGCAGCCAGTTTTACCCCCTTGAACTGGGAAGGGCGTATTCGCACCAGAGGACAGGCAAAGTGGATCGATTTGCGCTCGATACCTCAGCGGCTCGATTCCGGTGAACTCCAGTGGCAAGGGATAGTCACAGACATCACTCAAAGCAAGGAGATCGAGGCAGAACTGCGCAGGTCGCGCGAGCAGCTTTCCGAGCTTTCCTATCACCTTGAAGGCGCCAAGGAGGAAGAACGGGAACGTATTGCCCGCGACATTCATGACGAACTGGGGAGTACCCTGGTTGCCATCAAGATCGAGACTTCGCTGCTTGCCAGCAAGCTGGCCGCTTTGCCTGGCCTACGCGACAAGGCGCATTCAATCGAGGCTCTGGTCGACCGTGCCATGAATACCATCAGCCGCGTGGCGCGCGAGCTAAGGCCGGGCATACTTAAAGAGTTTGGCTTGCCGGCGGCGATCGAACAGCAGATCGAGGACTTTAACCAGCGCACCGGCATCGCCTGCCGGGTGAAATGCGACGATGAGTGGGTGGAACCGAACGAGAAAACATCGCTGGCCTTGTTCCGCATCCTGCAGGAAACGCTTACTAACATTGCCAAGCATGCCCATGCATCGCTGGTTGTAGTGCGCCTGCGGAGGAATAAAGGTAGTATGTTGCTGGAGGTTCGTGACAATGGCCGCGGAATTTCCGAGGCCGACATGAGCAAACCAAAATCCTTTGGGCTGCGCGGCATCCGCGAGCGGGTTCACAGCCTGGGTGGAGAATTCAGTATCGAGACCGCCGAACATGGGGGCACTTATCTGCGGTTACGCGTACCGGATGTGAGCCAGGTTGAAACTGCCGCCATGCCTGAAGAAGAACCACAACGCAATTTATTCTGATATCACGACGATGTTGTCCGACAATAAAATTCATGTATTGATAGCTGATGATCACGCCATTGTGCGCCAGGGATTGCGGCAGATTCTTTCCGAAACCAGCGACATGGTCATTGCCGGCGAAGCGGATGACGGTGTCGACGTTCTTCATCTGGCTCGCACCCTGCGCTGGGACGTGGCCTTGCTTGATGTCTCCATGCCCAATCGCAATGGCATCGATACCTTGAAGCAACTCAAAAAGGAGTTTCCGCGCCTGCCGGTGCTGATGCTTTCCATGCACCCCGAGGAGCAATACGCCGTGCGTGCCATCAAGTCCGGCGCATCCGGCTACCTGACCAAGCAAAGCGCTCCCGAATTGCTGGTTACCGCCATACGCCAGGTTTCGCGCGGCGGGCGTTTCATCAGCCCGTCGCTAGCGGAAAAGCTTGCCGATGCGGTCTCCGATGAGAGCGACAAGCTTCCCCATGAAAAGATCAGCGACCGCGAATTGGAAGTGCTCAGGCTTATTGCTTCGGGCTATACCCTGACACAGATTGGCGAAAGTCTGAATCTTAGTGTCAAAACCGTCAGCGAATACCGCAAGCGCTTGCTTGAAAAGATGCAGTTGAAAAATACTGCCGAACTCATGCGTTACGGACTCGAGCACGGTCTTGTAGAATAACGGCATCGCAACTTATCGATAGCATAAATAGGGAAGTTCAATCACCATGTCCGAATTGAAGCAACCTTCGGAAATCGCTCGCGAGGTGTTGCGCCGCCTGACGCAACAGCGCATTGCCCCGACGCCTGATAACTACCTCGCTCTCTACCATGAGATCGCCGGCACGATAGCGGCCGATGTTTTTCCGGAAAAAGCCCTGAAGAGCCTCGCATTGGCGCTGCCGCGCACCTCGGTCGAACAGCAGCGTTTTGCGCGCCAGATCGATACTGCGGTAAACGAAAAAAATTGGGATGCCCTCAGAGCCGCGCTGGTCGATATGTTCAACAAGGCCGGAGCGCAGCCACCCAACTGGTCGGCGCTGATTCGCGATTTGCTGACGCAGATGGAAAACCGTCAGAGTGGTTTAACGCCAACCATGAAGCGCGATTCGATCGAGCATGTGCTACAGGCCTCGAGTGCGCCAGACATGCTGTTTACACGATTGCACTCGCTGTTGCGCTCGTGGGCGCAACAGCCAGTGTTCGATGCGGCGACGCAGGGGCTGGTTGAAGCCGAAGCGGCTGCCGACGTATCTGCCGATCCTGCCAAGGCTGTTGCTAGCGAGCCTGTCGCCGTTGTGCCGACAAAGGCTGCGGCGAGAATGATCGATGGTGAGTTGAAAGAAATCGTTGCTCAGTTGATCGAGAATGGCTTTGGCATGCTTTTGGCGGATACGCCGGATATTTTAGAGGCAGCCAAGAGTCTTGCCGCGGACGTGCGCGCCGTACGCAACGAAAAGGACATCGCGGCGCTTGCTACAAAGCTGAAGAAGTTTAGCTATCGCCTGCAATTCGTGGCCGAGGATCAGGCCGAAATAAAGACGGCATTGCAGCATCTGTTGCAACTTATCATCGAGAACATCAACGAACTGGTATTGGATGATAGATGGCTTAACGGCCAGATTTCAGTGGTATTGGATATATTCCAGGGGCCGCTTGATTTGCGCCGTCTCGATGATGTCGAGCGCCGCATGAAGGAGGTTATCTTCAAGCAGGGAGCCTTGAAGAAACAGCTCAACGAGGCTCGGGATCGCCTCAAGAACATGCTTGCCACTTTTGTCGATCGGCTCGCGGATTTCAGTGAGTCAACCAGCGGTTATCACGACAAGATCGAGGTCTGTGCGCAGAAGATCAGCACAGCCAACGATATCGGTGAACTTTCCGATGTTCTCGATGAGGTCATGCGTGAAACGCGCGTGATCCAACTCAATGCACAACGCTCGCGGGACGAACTGCAATTGATGAGGTCTCGTGCCGAAGAGGCCGACAAGGAAATTACCCGGTTGCAGCAAGAACTGGCGCATACCAGCGAGATGGTGACCCACGACCCGCTGACCGGAGCGCTCAACCGCAAGGGCATGGACGAAGCGCTGGAGCGCGAAGTCTCGCACGCGCGCCGCCAGTCAAGCTCGCTCTGTCTTTCCCTGCTCGATGTAGATAATTTCAAAAACCTCAATGACACCCTTGGTCACCAGGCGGGCGATGATGCACTGGTTCATCTCTCCAAGGTCGTCCGGGAGACGCTGCGTCCGCAGGACACCCTGGCGCGTTATGGAGGCGAGGAATTTGTCATCATGCTGCCGGACACGCCGGTCGAAGCGGCTGTGGCTGTGCTGACTCGAGTGCAGCGCGAACTGACCAAGAGATACTTCCTGCACGACAATAACAAGGTGTTGATTACCTTCAGCGCAGGCGTGGCCCAACTGGCTGCGGAGGAAGATCCCCATGATGCGATCAAGCGCGCGGATGCGGCTATGTATATAGCCAAGCGCGCGGGCAAGAACCGCGTTGTGGTTGGCTGAGTCAGGGCTGGCGCTACATGGATAACCAATGGTGGCATTAAGCGGGTAACCCCGAGCTTGAATACACTATTCATTACTGGCGGAGCGGGTTTTATCGGATCGGCATTGATCCGGTTGTTGCTGGCCGAATCCGGTTGGCGGGTAGTCAATATCGACAAGCTGACCTATGCTGGCAATCTCGAGTCCCTGGCCGAAGTGAATGTGGCGGAAAAACAGCGCTACGTTTTTTCCCGCACAGATATCTGCGATGCCACGGCGTTGTCGCAACTGTTCGCGCAATACCGCCCCGCCGGAATTATTCACCTTGCGGCGGAATCCCATGTCGATCGTTCCATCAGTGGACCAGCTGAGTTTATCCAGACCAACCTCGTCGGCACCTTTACCCTGCTTGAAGCAGCGCGTGCCTACTGGGATACGCTGGCCGTTGAGGAGAAGGCCGGTTTTCGATTTCACCATGTTTCCACCGATGAAGTGTTCGGCAGCTTGGGAGAAACGGGATGCTTTACGGAAGCGACTGCGTACCAGCCACATTCTCCCTATTCTGCTTCGAAGGCGGGTTCCGACCATCTGGTACGCGCTTGGCGCCATACCTATGGTTTGCCGACGCTGATCACCAACTGTTCCAACAACTACGGTCCCTTCCAGTTCCCGGAAAAGCTCATTCCGCTCATGATTCACAATGCCCTCCGGGGCAAGCCGCTACCTGTCTATGGCAGGGGCGACAATGTACGTGACTGGCTCTACGTGGACGATCACGCGCGTGCCTTGCGCCTAGTGTTCGAGAATGGGCTTCCTGACGAGACCTACAATATCGGCGGATGCAGCGAAAAGACCAACCTTGAAGTCGTCGATATGATTTGTGATTTGCTCGACGATTTGCATCCATGCGCTGACGGGCGATCCTACCGCGAGCAGAAAACCTTCGTCGCCGATCGCCCTGGCCATGATTGGCGCTATGCCATTGATGCCGGGAAAATTGAACGGGAACTTGGCTGGAAGCCAAGGGAAAGCTTTGAAACAGGGTTGCGCAAGACGGTCGAGTGGTATCTCGCGCATTCCGACTGGGTTGCGCACGTCATCAGTGGCGAGTACCGGAACTGGATTGAGCTCAATTACGGTAACAGGGAAACAATGTGAATAGAATGACATATCGTAAAGGCATCCTCCTCGCTGGTGGCGCAGGTTCCCGTTTGTATCCGATAACTCAGGCTGTTTCCAAGCAACTGTTGCCGATCTACGACAAGCCGATGATTTACTACCCGCTCAGCACCTTGATGCTGGCAGGCATTCGCGAAATTCTGCTGATTTCCACACCGCAGGATACGCCGCGCTTCGAACAATTACTGGGTGACGGAAGCCAGTGGGGGATTGATCTTCAGTATGCCGTGCAGGCTGCTCCTGACGGCATTGCGCAAGCATTTACCCTAGGCAAAAAGTTCGTCGATGGCGCTTCATCGGCTCTGGCCCTGGGCGACAATGTTTTCTATGGACATGAATTTCCCGCTCTTCTTCAGAATGCCAGTCGGGAACCGGGCGGTGCCACCATCTTTGCTTATGCGGTAACGGACCCTGAGCGCTACGGCGTAGTCGAGTTTGATGCAGCGGGCAAGGCGATTGGCATCGAGGAAAAACCGCAATATCCGAAGTCGCGCTATGCCGTTGCCGGCCTGTATTTCTACGATGCGCAAGTACTGGAAATAGCAGCCTCGCTACGTCCCTCAGCACGGAACGAGTTGGATATCAGTGAAATCAACCGCTGCTATATGGAACGCGATCAGTTGCGAGTCAGAATCATGGGGCGTGGCATCGCCTGGCTAGACACAGGTACTCACGATGCGCTGCTCGAAGCCGGCCAGTTTATCGCTACCATTGAGAAGCGACAGGGACTCAAGGTTGCCTGCCCTGAAGAAATTGCCTGGCGCTTGGGGTGGATTTCCATGGAACAACTGGAAAAGCTTGCAGCACCCCTGGCGAAGAGTAGTTACGGCCAGTATTTGCTTCGTCTGCTCAAGGACAAGGTGATCAGATGCGGGTGACTCGTTGCGAGATCCCAGACATATTATTTTTCGAGCCAGAGATATATTGCGATGAGCGCGGTTTTTTCTTTGAGAGCTACAATCGGCGCACTTTATCCGAACTCGGGTTTCAGGCCGAGTTCGTGCAGGAAAATCACTTGCGCTCCGTTTGCAATGCGCTGCGCGGGTTGCATTATCAAATCGAACACCCTCAAGGCAAGCTGGTGCGTGTGATTCATGGAGAGGTTTTCGACGTGGCGGTGGATATCCGTAAAAGCTCGCCGACTTTCGGACGGTGGATTGGTTTTACTCTCTCGGCGGCATGCAAACGCATGGTGTGGATTCCACCGGGTTTTGCCCATGGTTTTCTTACCCTGTCCGAATCTGCCGAGGTTCTCTACAAGATGACCGATTATTGGTATCCGGAACATGAGCGCATCCTGGCCTGGAACGATTCGGACATAGCGATTGCCTGGCCATTGCAGGGAGAACCCATCTTATCCGCCAAGGATCGCGCTGGAACCCGGCTGCATTCCGCCTCAGTTATGTAGTTTGCATGAACCGTATCCTGCTCATAGGCAAGGATGGCCAGATAGGATGGGAATTGCAGCGTACGTTGGCGCAGTTGGGTGAGGTGGTAGCCCTGGGTCATACGGGAGAAGCGGCGCTAGATCTCACAAATCCGCAGACAATCCGCAATATCTTGCGCGACACAAGACCGGACTTGGTCGTCAATGCCGCAGCTTATACGAATGTCGATCATGCCGAGAACGAGCCTGAACTAGCTCTTTCCATCAATGGTCATGCACCCGGTGTGATGGCGGAGGAGGCGAAGCGGCTCGGTGCGCTGATGGTGCACTATTCGACGGATTATGTCTTTGACGGAACCAAGGAAGTTCCCTATACCGAAGACGACACGCCCAATCCGATCAACGTTTATGGCAGAAGCAAGCTGGCCGGGGAGCAGGCGATTCAGTCTGTTGCTGGCCGTTATCTGATTTTTCGCACGAGTTGGGTGTATGGCTTGCGGGGCAACAATTTCTTGACCACTATCCGGCAACTTGCTAGGGAAAGGGGAGAATTGCGGATAGTCTCGGATCAGATCGGCGCGCCAACCTGGAGCCGGATGATCGCTGAAACGACGGCTGTAGCGCTTGGCCTGCATCAGCAGGTACGCCAGCCTGCCCTGGAAGGAGTGTTTCACTTGACAGCTTCGGGGGCGACTTCCTGGTTCGGGTTTGCCTCAGCCATTCTTGAAAGCGAAAAGACGGATGCTTCACCCCAGGCGCGGCTTACCCCAATCAAATCCTCAGAGTATCCGTCGGCGGCACTTCGGCCACTGAATTCATTGCTTGATAACCGCAAGCTGATGAATGCATTCGGGATAGCCCTGCCCGATTGGTTGACTGCGCTGGGCCTTTGTCTTGAACCTGGAGGGGAGAACGGGCATGGCTGCGGTTTCATGATCGGTGGTGGTTGATTCCCTTACCGCTGCTGGCCAACTCGTCCAACTGAGCGCGAATGGTGGCACGGCTTGCGTCAGCCTGTTGCGCGAACGCCCTTGCCGCTGCTGGCGAACGAATTCCGTGACCCGGCTGTAGCTGCCGGTGAATCCGTCTTCACGCAGTTCGTGCAAAGCTTGAGTGCCGTGCGGCGGTCACATTTGGCGGTGTGCGTCTGTTTCCAGCGTCTTTCTTAATCTCTCCGCAAACGGCGCCAGTTTGTTAGAAGTGGCCCAGCAAAAATAGGACTGGCCGATAAGTGGAGAACCTGCTCTTATGGGCGAATAAATTGCCCGCGAAAGGAGCAGCAGATGAGAAGGCCCAGAAGGAATCATACGGCAGCATTCAAGGCGAAAGCCGCCGTTGCCGCGTTGAAAGGCGACAAGACCTTGGCGGAATTGGCGGAGAAGTTCGACGTTCATACGAACCAGATCACGCATGGCGAACACAACTACTGGAAGGTGCCACGGAAGTGTTCTTGACGCCGGCTGAGAAACGGGACCCAGGCCCATGCAAGCCAAAATTGGCCAGCAGGCCTTGGAGATTGATTTTTTGGCCGGCGCGCTCGGTCGCATCGGCGATGCGAGCGCAAAGAAACGCCCAACGGAAATCCCCTTGTATGTTCTGTTTTTGAAGATATATGAAAACAGACCTTTGGTTTCGGCGCGGCAGCTCGCAATCCCCTGGGGCTACCAAGCCCGTCCCCAAGCAAGGAGCGTCGCGCCGATTTATCACTGATAACCCGAACGGTTGCTGGGGCCTGTAAGCCCGCATTTTTGCAAGGATGGGTATGAGCGAGATGATTGTTGAGAAGTTTGTTGGTATTGATGTGTCCAAAGACACTTTGGATATCTGTATCGAACCTGCCGGAGAAACCCTGCATGTCGAATACGACGACGCGGGCATCGGCCAGGTCGTCAAACGTCTGGGAACTTGTCCCCATCCTGATCGTTGTAGAAGCCACCGGCGGCCTGGAAATGCGGCTGGCAGGCGAACTGGCGGCCAAAAGTTTGCCGGTCGCCATAATCAATCCTCGTCAGGCACGCGATTTCGCCAAGGCGACGGGACAACTGGCGAAAACC
>Ga0074195_1001874_pt1 | contig 26609 bp, 18 predicted proteins | sample EPASupsiteHSE623_FD_64525 | JGI IMG/M metagenome (GOLD analysis project Ga0074195, IMG submission 64525) | Bioremediated contaminated groundwater from EPA Superfund site, New Mexico - Sample HSE6-23 | ecosystem: Environmental > Aquatic > Deep subsurface > Groundwater > Contaminated ... | reverse complement strand
CAGGATTATAAGAAGCAGGTTTCGCCGGGAAAGGCGTTTTATAGCCAGATATACCGGCTTTGCGGCAAACGGCAGGAGCAGACAAGTGGCCGCAAGCATACGCAAGCTGGTGATTATAATAGGCGGAGCGTCTGCCAAACGGGTGAAGACCGAAGCTGCAGCAATGCCAAATACCCCAAGAAGCAACAGGAGATACGTTTTCGCTTTCATGTGAAGGACTTAGCATACCCTAATTCCTTGAAAAATACCAGTTTAGGCCGCCTCTGGTGTGCGGCAATTTATGAGGGAAACGCCTCTTGAGAGGCAATCTGATGGCGGTAGCTGGTTTTATTTGTGAAAAAACAGCTGTTAAGTTAAAATTAGCTGATATGAAGAAGTTCCCCAAACGTACATATTCAAATCCCGCCCAGTTTCTCTCTGACATAGGTTTTATCCTGAAAAACCGCCGTAAACTAAAGGAATCCCGCTTAAGCGGATTTCCCGGTCCGGCTTTTCGGGAACGGCTGATGCTGGCGGTAACCGGGGTTAATGAATGCCGCTTTTGCACTTATGCCCATACCAAAATGGCTTTGGAGAGTGGCATTTCCCAGCCGGAAGTGAAAGCCCTGCTTGACGGTGATTTTGGCAACTGCCCTTCGGGTGAACTAAGTGCAGTCCTGTATGCCCAGCACTGGGCGGATACTGTCGCCAAACCCTCCACAGAAATGCAAAGCAAACTTGAGGCAGATTACGGGGCTGAAAAAGCAGGTTTTATCCACCTGTATCTGCGTATGATACGCATAGGAAATCTTAGCGGCAATACGGCTGACAAATTTCTGTACTATCTCACCTTTGGCAAAATGGGGCTTAACCGCCAGCCGTAAGTACGTTGAATTTAGATTTTCTATAAGATATAATCGGCCTGAGTTCTTTGGGTGGTTAGCTCAGTGGTTAGAGCACCTGCTTCACACGCAGGGGGTCAGTGGTTCAAATCCACTACCGCCCACCATACTCAAGGTAATTATATTACCTTAAATTAGCCTCAATAGTCTCTTTATCCACAAAATTTCTGCACAATTTGAATTCACCAGCAGGTAATAATATTACCTTAATGCTCAAGCGTGAGTTCGGGAACTGTCCCTTAAGCTCACCTTGTTCGGGTACAATTCGACCATATGTATTAACCCGGTAATAATCTTGTAAAGTAAGCCACGACAGTCTAGAATTCAATCAAATAAACTATGAGTGATTGTATTCATGTCGCATAAAGATAAAAAATATGTAGCTCGTGCATCCTTAGACAACTTCAAGATGTCTAAGGCAGCGGATTCACTTAGATTCAATGGCTTTTTTATTAAGAAGTCTCCCAATTGTATACGTAATATTGTCACGACCAATGAGGATGGCAAAGAAATTACAATTCCACATCATCCTGATGAAGATGAATATGAGCCTGGATTTCCGACGTGTGATTATTATCTTGAGTTAGAACTACCTGGCGCTGATCGATTTGGTTTTGATGAAGCCCAAGCAAAGACGATGTGGGCTCTGAATCGAATGCGCTTGTTTAAACCTGGATTATTGTGGGGAGACCTTTACGGAATATTCGACCCTAACGAACATCCAGTGGGAACATATGAATTCAAAAGGAGCCAAGAAAATGGTCCGATGCCTGCTACTTTCGATGCCGGCTTTGATGGCATCTTCACCATAGAAGAAAGCGAGACCGACTCGATTGTCGATTTTATAAATGACTTGAAAGATGTGTCGACGGACCAGTTTGCGGTAGCTCTTCGAAGATTTCATCTTTATTTTGACAGGGATTCAATACAGGATCGTGCTATAGATTTAATGATAATTTTGGAATCTCTGTTCTCAGAAGACCCAGAAGCTATCGCATATAAAATTGCTCTTAGAGCCTCTTGTTTGATAGAGACTGAATCCCAAAAGCGAAAATCAATGTTTGATTTCCTTAAAAAAGCATATGGAAAAAGAAGCAAAATAGTACATGGCAAAGACGAAAAATCGTGGTTCGAAAGTAAAACACATAATCCCAATATAAAGAACATTATTGTACTAGAGGAAATTGTCAGAAAAAGCTTGCTCGCGTTGCTTAGATGCGCTCAACACGGAACAATCTTAAAGCCAGAGGATTTGGACGTATATCTGTTCTTATCTCAGGATTCTTTATAGCTATAATGTGACCTTTTCTATGTAAATACAATCGTCTATATCTAAACTGAGAACATGAATTCGGATATATGAATGCTCGACGAATTAAAGGAAAATTTATCTAGTTTCAACACTACTGACCTGCTTACAAGGATCGGGGCTCTACACCTACTTCCTGGCAATGCAAGCCGCGCCATCAGCCTGGATGCTCTTGCTCACCTGGCTGCATCACAAGTTGATCAGCCTGACGCTCCGAAAATCTCAACAAACCGCCTTAGAGGACTTCTACGCACATATCTGGGCAGTGAGTCACAGCCAAACTTGGCGGATGACCCAGCCGAACAAATGTTTACAGAAGAGTTTCTGTTCTCCGGTGGATCATATGTCATATTCCCAGGTCCGGGTGCAGAGGAACAAGATACACTTCGATGGTTACTTAGAGCTGTTGTGTTGAGAGATCCTCCCTTAGGATCAAAGGAATTCCGTGATGCGGTTAGTCGTACGGCCATCTTTTGTCTATCGGTCTCTAATCGAATTGCGCAGAAAGCAGGTATTAAGCGAGGGGAAAGTCCGCAAGGTTATAAAAGCGATGAAATTATTATCCCAGACTCTGCTCGATTTAACGTGGGTATTGATGCTGTCACGTTTTCTCGGGATGAGCTCCTGCAATTAACTCACGGAGAAGTCTTCTTCTCTTCAACAATTGATCCTCTGAGCATTGATATCGGAAGAGTTGACTTGACCACCTACTCATTTGAATTTGGACAGTTACACCACACACCTTTTGTAAAAGCTGGCGGCAAATATATAGTTCCTATCCCTTCGTTGCTTTTGGTGGCTTTGCGCCACCGTATTCTTTGTATTGCTCTAAGTTGTGATGTATTGTCAGAGCTTGTTGAATCATATCAAGAATCGGTACGGACGGAAGTGAAAGAACTGCTTGGTTATTTGGATTCCAATCAAATTCCCATTAAGCTTCCGGAACCACAACCTACTAATTTCATTGAAGGCGTTTTCACGCTTGATTCGGATAAGGCTCTTTATGTTCAATTGGCTACGGATAGTTTAAGTGATTTCACTGGTGAATACGAACCTTCGCAATGGGAGGTGAAAAGTCTTAATGAAGAACTGGATAAACGCGCCAAAGAGGTTACAAAATACCTATTGTCACAGAACCCCGGACCAAGTCGGACCCTTGTTCTGGTAGTTCTTCAACCAATTGGTCGCTTTTTCGTCGCAGGTTTTAACGATCCACCCGAAAATAGTCTTCGACTTACACTGTCGGCAAGCGATCTGCGGACCATAATACTGGTTGAGGCGGCTGACCCTTTAGTCTTGTGGAAGTATGCTAGGGCTCATTCTCGTATTCGTGACACCACGCGCGTGGTGGCTATGGACGTACTAGATGAATATGAGATGTACCGGGCAAGCCAACACAGCTACTATTTCTCAGATAAGCGTCGCCCGAATTTGCTTGTTATTGCACCGGGAGACGGACTGGAAATGAGAAAAAAGGTTATCGAACAGCTTGACCCGCATGGGGTACCATCGTTTCACGCAGGATATCTCGTTGAGGTATGGTCATTTTTCGGCCCAGGTATTCCAGTTTACGCTCCCCCAAGTCAGTTAGGCAAACAACTGACACTAGTTGTAGAAGGTGAATTACCGATTCCAGTGTGGGTAATTGGTAAAGATGTCTATAAGGGTGAGTTACGAGAGATTGTGGCGCGTATAGTTGAGGCCCTTGTTTACTGGCTGTGGCAGTTTCAGTCATTTCTTGCTCCTGCCCTCTTTAGTATCGCAGATAATCTCTCAAGGTTCGTCATCCAGGTTGAACTTGATGATGTTGACCAATGGGAAAAAGCTCTGGATGGCTCTTTCGTAGAACAGAGTGAAGAAGACGCTATGATATCGTCAGTGGAGTTAATTAGTCACGCCATGAGGATTTCATTACAATCGACGGCCATCAAAAATTTGTATAGGGCCGATAATCAGGGTGAGCGTGAACTCATTCAGGAGTTATTCTTACATTTGAGGGAAACCTTTGCGTCTGATTATCCAGAAGTAGGTAAGATACTCTCTGACGATAAGATAGGAGAAGCGATTAATGCTATAGCTCCTCTAGGCCAAAAGAAACAATTGATTCTTTTACCCATTGATCGACGGCGAGAATTGGACCCTACCAATCTACCAAAGTTCCGTTCTGTTCAGGAAGCGGATTTTGCAGAACTGCTTGATATTATCGGTGAGTATTTAAGGGCGAGAGGTTGGGAAGAGGGGGATATTCCAAAAGAGAAAAGAAATGCCGTGCTCAATCAAGTAGTTGAATGCCTTTATCACAAACTTGAAGCATTTGTCGCTACGCTCGATGGAGCCGAACTCCTTCCGAATCGTATTGCATATCAAGAATCAAGTACTCGAGAAATATTCAGTCGCCGATTCACAGTACCTACCAGATTAGCCTGTTTCGGACAACGGGAAGAATTGGTTAAAAAATTGATGAAAGAGATACCGGAGGCAGATGAAACGAATCTGGCCAACAGGTTCCTTATTGAGTATGTAGCTGCCCGACCACCTAGCGGCAACCATCATCTCTCCCTTGAAATTCGCGATCAGCTTATGGCGCTAGCTCTCGAAATTATCAATTGGGGAATGCTGAGCGACACTGTCCACTTCGGATTAGTTGATGTAGACTTTGCAATTCTACCATCTGGAAGACTAGGTTACGACCACGAGGCCGTTTTAAGAGCCAAACGAGCCTTCATTTCGAGTCACCTTGGTGACTTCATAAGTGAGGCGCAAAGGGAGTTTGTTAACCACTGGGGCGCCATCCCTAAAGGAGAAGCAAAAAATATGCCTCCAAGGGAAGTTGAGGATCTCGACCGAGTATTTGCTGGAGAGTTTGGGCTGACTCTGACTGAAATCACGTCTCTCATGGCCGATATTTACACAATTGGAACTCGCCAGGAAGACCCAGCTAAAAGACTTTCTACTAAAGATTTGATTACCGAATTGAGTCAATCTCTCGGATGGGAAACTGGAAAAGTAAAGAAGGGCATTGACCTGTTGACAATAAGTCCTCGATCTGATTTCCTTAATCCTCCTGGTGCTGAAGAGAAGGCTTATCCGTGGCGATTTAACCGTGCCTGGTCTCATCTACGGCGGCCATTAGTTTGCACCGGGAGTGAACCTGATTGTGTAACATGGTGGGGAAATCGCCATGTGATTCACGCCCTGCGATATCTGACTCAGCTATGTTTGGGAGGAAGACTCAAAGCAAATTCAGCGGAACTTAAACGGGTGATTGGTAGATGGCGCGAACAGGAAGCTAAATCCTTTGAGAAATCGGTCGCTCGTACCATTACTGAAATAACAGGCGTTCCTTCTAAGGTCAGGTTGAGAAAAGTCAATAAGAGCCGGATAATTGCGAATGGACAGGACCTTGGCGATATTGATGTCCTGACAGCGGTACCTCGAAGATGCGTGCTTTTAGCAATCGAGTGCAAGGACCTGGCTCTCGCTCGTACCCCAGTAGAGATTCAGCATCAACTTGAAGAATTGGTGCACGGTTCGCCTGGCGAGTCCTCCACGATTGAAAAACATCTAGCGAGAACACATTGGTTGAAGGATCACCTTGACGAGGTTTTAGTTCAGTGTTTTGGAATCCAAAGGAAAGGCAAGTGGAAGGTTAAACCAGTCCTTGTCTCAGATTCCGAACTATATGCACCCTATATCGCGAATGTTCCTTTTCCCGTTTTATCAATTGAGACTCTGAAGGGAATGACAGAGGAGGAGTTCATTCAGAAAACGGTCGAATTTTGATTAAGTCCAGCTAATAACTTCGATCCAATCTACCTTTTTAATACCTTAAAGTACATCAGAAATGAGATACAAATTTAAATTATGGGTAATAGTTCGATTGTGAAACTAACAGTTGTTGCACCGCCGGAATCAGCCCCTTATTTTCGAATAATAGTTCGGGAACTGTCCCCCAAGGCCCACCATTCCCAAGGTAATCATATTACCTTAATTAGCCTCAAATAACCCTTTCACCCCAAATTTCCAGCACAAATTGAATTCACCAGCAGGTAATAACATTACCTTAATGCTCAGGCGTGAGTTCGGGAACTGTCCAGTAAGCTATTATCGAGCGTTTTTGTTTTGGATAGTACATTCATGGACGGGAAAACGCCCAATCTTTTATTAACAGCAAGGACGAACCAAGGACGTTTGCCAAAGCCCTGTGTCAGATGTATTATTAAACAAAAGTACCATTTCGTTTAATAACGAGGGATGCTATTAAACAGGAGTTTAATAATGGACACCGCACTCTTCAGTAAAAGCACTTCGGGTAAGCTAGTCAGAGCAACTGGAGGATACTGGGCTTTTGTTCCCAGTCCTCTGCCACCCAAGCTCGAATGGGACGACGCCTTGGTATCGGTCATGTCGGGGGCCGACATAGCTCTTGGGACTCTTTCCGGCTTGGGCGAAACGCTGCCTAATCCACACCTGCTCATCTACCCTTTCATCAGGCGAGAGGCGGTCCTATCTTCACGAATCGAGGGCACGCAGTCCTCGCTCTCGGACCTCCTGCTGTTCGAGGCCACGCAAGTGGAGAAGCGGGGCGATGTCAGGGAAGTCCAGAACTATGTACGCGCCATGGAATACGGACTCAAGCGGCTGAATGAGCTACCGCTAAGCCTGCGGTTTCTTCGTGAACTGCATGGCGTGCTGATGGAAGGAGTGCGCGGAGGGCATGCCACTCCGGGCGAGTTTCGCCAGTCGCAGAACTGGATAGGCAGCTCTGGAGCCACCCTTAATGAAGCTACATATGTGCCTCCGCCTGTACTTGAGATGCAGGAATGCCTTAGCCAGTTAGAGAAGTTCCTCCATGCAGGAACCAGGTTGCCACCGCTGGTAGAGGCGGCGATGGTACATTACCAGTTCGAGGCAATTCATCCGTTTTTGGATGGTAACGGGCGTATCGGCCGGCTGCTGGTCACATTACTCCTGTGCCAGAGAAACGTTCTTTCCAAGCCTTTGCTTTACCTGAGTGCATTCTTTGAGCAGCACCGCCAAGAGTATTACAACCTTCTATTGAAGATAAGCAGTGCTGGTGCCTGGCGGGAATGGATTGAGTTCTTTTTAAAAGCTGTTACGGAGCAGTCCGGAGACGCGGTCTCAAGGTCCCGGAGCCTGCAGGGCCTTCAACACAGCTATATGCAACTTGCCAGGGAAGAGCGTATGTCACCGACAACCATGCAACTGGTGGACCTCGTTCTCATGAAGCCTGTGCTTAGTACCAAGTCAGTCCAGGAGTCTCTTAAAATAACGTACCAGGGGGCGCAGAAAGCGATAAAAGTACTTCTGGAAGCCGGTGTTCTGACTGAGATTACTGGCCGTAAACGTGACAAGGCCTATGCGGCAAAAGAAGTTCTGAAGGCTTTAGATGGGGAACTTGCACCTAATTAAAAAGTGAAGGCGAAAATTGCTCGGGAAAATTGTGCAAAGGAGCTAGCTAATGAATCGACAATATATTTCGCGTTTAGTAAGAAACGTACTGATATCGTTTGGCGTGTATATGGTCACTTTAATCGTCGGACTTTTCTTGTTTCTGCATCAGTCTATTACAGAAATACTTGCTGTCATCAAAGACTCTCCAGTTTTTTGGCTTGGTCTCATCACTGTGGTAATCATAAATCTCTTGATTGTAGAGGCGATAAATAGAAAGAAAAACACGGCGAGCCGATTGGTTTTCTTAATCACGCCCTTTTTGATAATCGGCATAGGATATTTTCTTCTAATGTTAGCTTATGCCAAATCTCTATGGCAGAACCCGCCTTACACGGCTAGCCCATTCGACCCGAGCGTATTCGGCGCAGGAGTGAGCGTTATCGCACTTGGTTTCGCCTTTTTATTTGTATTCTATCCGATGACACATAAAGAAGATAAGGCATTGGAGGAAACCGTTCTTCAGGTTCAAGAGAAGTTCTCTCGATTATCTTTCGAAGCTGATAAGCTTGACAAGACATCAGCGGAATATAGCGCAATTCTTGAACGAGCGAAAGGAAGGATTGAAAACTCTGATATAGAAAAGAAACTTGTGGAATTGCGCGATAAGTTAGATAAACTCGATAGGGTAGTAACAACATTTCTGGATGAATCGCGCAACACTGCTCGAAAGATTGATAAGGCTTCAAAATGAAAGATGGATCAATCGGGTTTCTTTATATGGCTGTGGCCAATTTCCAGGTACAGTGTAAAAAGCGGATTAGACCAAGGCTCATCTCCAGCATCAACGCCCTTCTTTGCTAGTCAGTAGTACGTGCGCTCTAGAGCTGAAGAGTAGTTATCCTGAATGGTGTAGGCTTCAGTCCGGTTAGTTGCTTCCACCCCCTCCAGCATTTTCAAAACCCCCAAGTACATCAGGAGACAGTGGCCCCATATGCAGGCAAGCTTCCGAAATACCCGTTTTATCTCATTGCTGAAACCAGCAGTTGTTGTACTGCCGGAATTAGCCCCTTCTTCTCAAAAAGCAGTTCGGGAACTGTCCCCCATGGCCCACCATCTTGTACAATAGGCAGAACCCTCTTATCTTCGCTCATTTCCGGTATTGGAGCAAAGTATTCCAGCGTAACTTCGTTATCTCTGATGCGTATCTCTTTCACAAAACTCTTAATAAAGGCTTTACGTTCACCTAGCTCAGACTCATCCAGTAGTTCCTTTATGTCTTTGATATAAAAGGCAATTTGTTCAGGACTCACGTTTGATATTTTGTACTCGGATATTTTTGTTTTGAGTTCTGTTTGTTTGATGGAGAGTAAAGCCTTTTGTTTATTAAGTTCTTTCAGGCGTGGAGATAAATCAGGTAAATCAAAGTTACCGTCCTCAATTGCCTTGTAGATATTGGATAATCGGTAGTCAATATCGGTTATTTTGCCATCTAATATGCTTTGTTCGCACTTCACACTTTCGAATTCCTGGTTCATTTCTTGATTGCTTAGTTTAAGAAGCTCTTTCAAATTGTCTTCAGTTAAGATATTTCCGCTTATTTTCTCTAATATCTGCTTTTCCAATTTAGGTGCGGGTATGTACTTTGCCTTGCAGGTTTGAGCTCCATGCCGCCGCAGGCTTTGGCACACATAGTAAGAAAAATGTCCGCTTTTGGCATTACAGCCCGTCATAGGCCTGCCGCAGTAAGCGCAACGGGTCAATCCACTTAAGAGGAAATGACTTGAAGTTATACGGGGGTGGGTAACTTTAGGAGCTCGTTGTTTGAGAATCTGTTTAACTGTATTGAAAATATGTTTATCTATAATTGGTTCGCAGCTGTTAGCTACCCGTATTGGCTCTAAGTTGCGTTTGCTGTTACGTCCCCAAACAACCGTTCCAGTATAGACTTCATTTGAGAGAATAGCATATATGCTGGTCTTACCCCAGCGCTTGTTCTTTGGGCTGGGTATACCCGTGTTATTTAGTTCTTTAACAATTTCTGTTATGCCCTTGCCTGAGATTATGGCATCAAACATCTTTTTTACGATATTTGCCTCATCTGGTTTAACTTTAAGTTTGGATCGAGTCTTGTTGCCATCAGTCACTTTAATCTTAGAATAGCCATAAGGCGGACTGACTGAAATATAGAAGCCTCGGGATACACTTTCTCTCATACCCCTTGTTACCTCTTCTCCTAAGTTGTCAGAGTAATATTCGTCTATATCTTCAATTATAGCTACTGATAATCTCCCGCTGGGAGAGTCATCAAAGATTTCATTAATAGAAAGTACTTGTATTCCATTTTTGCGGAGTAGAGTCTTGTAGACGATAGAATCCTCGCGATTACGGGCAAATCTAGAGTATTTCCAAACTAAAATAGCGTCAATTTCTTTGGGTTTGTGTCTAGCAAAGCGAATCATTTCGCGGAAAGCAGGGCGGGCATCGGTGCGGCCTGTTTCTGCCTCATCCGTATACTCGCATATGATTTCATCACCTTTGGATTTAGCATAATCCCTGAGTGCCCTTAGTTGGGCGGCAATGGATAATTCTACATCCTGAGCTTCACTGGATACTCTGGCATAAAGTGCAACTCTCATTTTGTACTCCTAGTTCTACATTAAAAAGGGCAATATCTGCAATGCCCGGGTACAACGCGTTTTAATATTATGGTATTTAACTGATCAATTATTGGTTCTTTTGCGGATTCCTTATCCTTAATCAAATCGTGCAAATCTTTGATTAAGGTAATGTCATTAAGACGCTCTTCAAAGTTTGATAATGCAGTTTTTAGATTGGCGGCATTTGCAGGAGTAATTGTGCCTATATTGTAAGAAGCATATTTTATTATTATGGGGACGCTATTTGAGGGGGCAGCGTTTATCGTCAAATTATCTTCTACCTTGAATGATAACGGTCTTTGAGCTATAAGCATCTCTGTTTGTTTAAGCATCACGTTTTTGAGCCCGTCAGTATCCATATTGCCGCCCATGTAAGCTGATTTTAAGCCTTTATCTGAGTGTAGTTTATGCTCTAGTTCGGCTTCCAAATCTTTTCTATATCGGTTCTCTTTTTCAATTAATTCATTCCACCAGGTAATCTTTTTCCACAACACTGAATAAGGAATGTGATCATATAAAGCTTTAAGCAGGGGGTCGCTTGATTCAACGAGGATATTTTGACTCAAATTAACCGAATCTATTAATCTCTTTGCCAGTTCTATGAAATCTTTATAATGGGCTTGAAGTGCTTCATGGTAAACCATAGTGCGAGCTTGAGATATCTCAGCTTGTTTTTCAAATTGTTTTAAGTATTTGCGCACTGTTCGAACATCATAGCTATCCTTTGTAGCAATCTGAGGTGGGGTTTCACCGTTCTTATACCTCTCAACCCATTCCCTGGTTTTTGTCTCAGGTACGGCTGTTTTTCTAATTCTGCTCACAATTTTGCTCCCTTTTTAACTTGCCCATTCAGTTTGTTGGTGACTAAATAGATGTTATATTTGTGTAGTATTAATGCATTTATCTATTAAAACAGTCTTAATAGGATGTTTCTTATGAGATATTTTAAATCCAAGAAACAACAAAAATCAAGTTTTATTCATAAAGAACGTACAACTGCAGGGCTTCGAATACTCGCAAGAAATATCGCTAAAAAAGAACTAAAACGAATAAAAAACCAATAGCCAGTTTGTTTTAAGAAGACAAACTGGCTATTGGTAATTAAAATACAAAATATCTAATGATGAATTAGGCTATATTATCCCCTTAATTAAGATTGCGATTTGACCCAGTTAACCAGCTCCGCTTTTGTGAAAACCCTCTTTTTACCGATTTTATAAGAGGGCAAACCTTTATCCATGAGATTGTAGATGGTTTGGTGGCTTACGCCTAGAAACTCCTGAGCTTGGGCAAATGAAATAAAAACCTTTTCGATTTTCTCTTCAGGTTTTGCAATTTTTCTTCTGGCCATTGTCATCCCCTCATTTATCTTGAGAGAATGGTATCTCAATAGTTCTAGATAGGCACATTTAGATAATAATAGAATAATATTGACACTAAAATAATGGGGGTTGTATCATGAATCCAGTTTATTAGTTTGGAGGTTAAATTGAAAAGAATAGTTTCCCCTGCAATTTCTGGAATATTGATTGTGATGTTGTTATTATCCAGTTGCAACAGTACTGTTGCTGACCCTTTGCCCCCGGCAGCTCCTGCTGATGTCATAGCTGCATGGAAAACCGCTTTGCCACCTAATAACTCAACTCCGGTTATTTCGAAACAGTTAAGCTTATTTGGGTATACCCAAACCCAATATGAAGCTACTTCTAGTTTAGGCTTTTTAACTGCGGGGCAGTGGATAGATATTGTCGTAACTAGTACAGGTGTTCCTGCTATTTGGGGTAATAAAGAAGTAGGTAATACTTATCTTGGCTTTCTTCTTGGTGAACAAGAGTATGGGCCTTCCAGCATTCAGGAGTTAGCAATCGGAGGAGCTGCTATAAGTGAAGCTGGTGGTATGCCAACTTTCGGTAAATTTCTTTACTTGCCGCAGGGTTACAGGATGACAGAGACAAACGGGCAAACCAGATATGTAGCAGCTTATAGATTATTTATACCGGTCTCGAGCGAGTATAGCCTTGTATTTCAAAACCATGCTCTTAATGCGTCCGTATATTTAGAATATGAGGTTTATGAAGTAGCGTTTACCCCTTCCTGGGCTTTAGACTATCAAGTATTCGCGAAAGCGCTTAATGATTATTTGTCACTATTCCCCCAAGAGAGACAAGGGGAAGCAATGGCCAGGTGGATGGATCAGTTTAAATAAATAGCTGGGAAAGGGTTATAAAATTTAGTGTGCTCGGAGCAATACTTCACCAGAGATTACAAATTTTGATGATAAGACTGGTTTTTGTATAGCTGAGTACACGGCTACATAGCCTTAAGCATTTGCGATCATTTTCTACTATAAAATGCACTAAAAATAACCCAATCGGAGCAGCCTTTCGAGCATCTTTTAAGGGTATACTTGGTGATACTTCAAGCTGCTTCTTACGAATAACTAATATAGGGTGCTCAAAGGGTTTAGGAGTATACTCAAAATAGCGCTTGAAGCGCTATTTTGAGTATATATAACGCGATTTACGCACGGATTATATTTTACGAGTACTTTAAGCTGCTTTTTTGTCGTTTTGATGTGTAGTGGAACTAAGCACTAAGAGTATTATTGATGCGCTACTAAGTATTTGCTTGATCTTTTATTAAGCAAATACTTAGTCTGCTTTAGACCAGAATAAATCTTAACTTTCTGATTATTGTGTAAATTTTTACTTTAAAAGGGTCAGTTTTAATGAATTCTTTTACTACTATCATCGTATTTGAAATTTGCGGTTGCGGTGCTTCTATTTATGCGATGCAAATTAAATAAGGTTATACTTGTATGTGATGTTTAATCAATATATGTTATCATAATATAAATGTGGGAAAGAATACTATTAGATGGATAATTAGTATATATTTATGACTAATATTCTTGATATCTACAAGTATCTTTACAATTTTTAATTAGCGCGTATTATGATGAAAAATTCAGTTTCTTGGAGTATTACACTTTTCATATTTACAATGATAGTGTTTGCTTACAAACCAGTAGCGAATGAATGGGGTTATCATTTCGACCAGACCTATAGGATACCAGTTATTACTCTGCCCGATTTTGTTTACTGGATTATGGGACTTGTTGCTTTAGTTATTTCTTTGATTATTATAGTTGGGGCATTTAACAGCGGTTGTAATGAAAAAATTGGAAAGTTTATAAATAATCAATTATATTATCCTGCGTTTATCATCTTTTTATTCGTGTACCTAGTAGGTTTTATTCAAGGGATAGGATCAATGATTTCTGCCACTTCACCTCAATGGGCTGTCTGGTTAGCATTTTGTTATGGTATCTTTTTGTTTGTTGTCATAGTAGTTATGTATTTTAAAAGACTACTTGAGTTAAGGAAGAATCAGTCCAGGTTAAAGGAGTCTGCCGTTAATAATGGAGAGAATTTCGATAAATACAACGAATTACTAAGTATTGATATAGTCTTAGATGAAGTAAGAAGACGGCTTGACTTCCAATTTGGGCAACTCGATGGTTTTAGCACTAAAGCAGGAATAGTGCTTGGAATTGCTGGTGTAGTATTTGCTTTACTTATCAATATCTGGTTTTCATTGCCAATTGGCACAACAGGTCTAGAACTTATGCAGATATCTTTAATATTCATAATCATGGCTTTGATTTTGTCTTTTCTAATGATATTTATATTAAGATGGAATAGATCTCCAAATTTAAATCGCTTGAGGGATTATTATATATTTAAAGATGTTAAGGAGACTAAGCTAAATATTATTGATAAATGTATGGAAGGGATAGATGAGAATCAGAGGCAAATAGATCGGTTAGTTTGTATCTTGAGATGTGCTCATACTCTTTTATTAGTTGGTTTATTGCTATTGGTCATATGGGTAACAGCAATAATATATGGAATCTAAGACTTAGGTATAGGGATAAGGTAGATTAATAAGATTATTGCAGACAAATTAGCCGCTTGGGGGCAGAATATTGTTATAAATATTTGGAGGACAATTCATGGTCAAAGATTTGAACAAATCTCCTAATCCTCAGAGCCCACAAAAACCTGGAGGTGCTGCACCCCCTAGACAAAACGATCCGCTACTAAGGGATTATATTCAGAAAGGATTAAACCCTTATAAGAAAGGTGAGACCAAGTAAAATAGGCCATTTTTTAATTGGAAAATTGTAATTGGTCATTAATAGGTGTTGCACTTGTTATGGTAATTAGCATTTCAAATTAGATTTAGACTATTAGATTAGAAGTATCCTCAGCCAGAATATTAAAGAGGTAACGTGAAATTACAACAAATATACCGCCTAATGCTCCATTGGTATATATTTCATTTCATCATTTATGGATAGTATGATACCTGGAGCAAGATCACATAAAAGTTTTCTGGATTTTTACGTTATAAGGAGATAATGCATGACTACTTTAGAGGATATTGTGAAATTATCTCAAGGTGCAATATGGTTAAAAGCGGATTTGCATATACATACCAATGCCTCTCGCGATATTTCACCGGAATGGGCTGATTCAACTCCTGAAGATATAGTAAAAATAGCTATCGAAAAAGGTTTAGATTTAATCGCAATAACTGACCATAATACGGCCGCCAATTGTGATGCGATACAGAAAGCAGCGGAGGGAACAACGTTAACGGTATTTCCTGGAGTGGAAATATCTACTCCACAAGGTCACTTGCTCGCACTATTCGATGTTGGCACTCCGAGTTCCAAAATAGAAGATTTATTAATAGAACTCGGAATATCTCGCGAAAACTTTGGGGAGTTGGACATTGCTTCTAAATATAATATTTTTGATTCATGCAACATTATTGAAAAAGTACAGGCAATAGCAATAGCAGCACACATCGATGGAGAAAAAGGGTTTTTAAAGACAATCACAGTGGCCGCTGAACGGAAAAGGGCATATGAGGCTCCCGGACTCCGTTGTCTAGAAATAATTGACCCTGTTCTCAGAAATAAGTATCAAAATGGGGCAGCTTCCGGATATGATCGCAAATTAGCTTGCATACAATCCTCTGATTGTATGGGAGGCGGAGCGTCACGGCATAAACTCGATAACATGTGCTCTAGATATACCTTTTTAAAAATGGGGAATCGTTCACTTTCCGGGCTCAAATTGGCTTTTATAGACCCTGAAATGCGGATAAGACTCCGAGACGACCATAACCCCAATCCTAAAGATACAATCATGGGTATGTGGATTACAGGTGGTTTTTTAGACGGAGAACAATTTAGATATAACGACAATGTTACATGTTTAATCGGTGATACGGGTTCTGGGAAATCGGTATCCTTAGAGTTATTAAGATTTGGTCTCAACCAAACTCCTACTGTACCTAAGATCAAACAAGAGGTGGAAAGTTTACTGAAACAACAGCTTGGAAATCTAGGTATAGTACATATAGTTTTAAAAAAGGACTCTTGTTATTATCTTGTGGAAAGAACTTGGGGTACACCTCCAACTACTCCTACAGTTTCACGTCTTACTAAAGGTAATATAGAAAAGATAACTGAAGATATCGACATGCAATTATTTTTCCCAATTAAAGCATTCAGTCAGAGTGAAATAATTGAATTCGCGAGAGAGCCAACAGTAAGGCTATCTCTAATAGATGATCTCATTGATTGCACTTCAGAGATTTCAAAAATAAAAGAAACTAAACTAAAATTACAACAAAATGCGGCTAACATCCAAATCCATATAGGTAAAAAAGCAAAGATACAAAGCGAACTCAACGATCTGCCTACTTTAATGGAATCACAAAAACAGATAGATATTGTCCTCAATGATGGCCGTATTGTTCAACATCAAAATTGGTACAAGGAAAGAACCTTATTAGAGCAGTCATTAACACAATGCACCCCCGCACGTTTAGGTAGGGTGTAACAGAACTGATACAGGGTATTACTGATTAGTATCCACTAGTTATTGAGTGTTAGATACGTGATGTAATACCATGCATTTAACACCACTTTAGGACAAGGGCGACGCGCGCAATCTGCCTGGGGCCTATTTTGCAATTAAATCTTACATAGAAAGGTAAACAAAAGGGTCAGGACATGGATGGAAAAATAAACCGCCGTGATTTTGTAAAAGGTGCGGGTATTGCATCTGCTGCCACCGTTGCCACTATCATGGCAACAGCTTCAACTGTATCCGCTGAGGAACTGGTTAATCCGAGTATCAAAGCTATGGATGAAATGGGAAGTGCCTCCCTTACCCGGGACCTGCCGGAAAGTTTTTACAAAAGGATTGAAAACAAGGACGGCTATATAGGTACTACCAGGGTTATTGCCCCTACTCAAAGACTTGATGCCCGCGAACATGGTTTTTCCCAGATAGTCAGGCGCGGCTCAACCGGTGACTGGTCAGGTGAACCCGGAGACTGGGGACCGGTGCTGTTTGCGGCTGTTCAGGAAAAAAAGAAACACGCAGCTGAAATTACCCCTTTGGAAGCGGCTGATTATACCTGGAGTAATGCTTTCCAGATTGCTATGGACAGGTGGCATATTACCCTTGAGCCGGGCCGGTATCAGCAGGCACCTATAGCCGCCACTAAGGTTGAGCTTTCTCCCGAAGAAATGACAGCCCGCATAAAGAAAATCTGCCGCTGGTTTGGCTGTGAGCAGGTGGGTATCTGCGAAGTAACTGAAGATATGAAACCTTTCTTCTACAGCGTTGGCAGAACCAAGGGTACTTATACCACCGGACATGCAAATTATGTAGATGAAGGCCGTGAAATACCCTGGCCGTATCCCTACAAATACTGCATTGTCATGGCTGACAAATGTGATACCGATACTCTAAGTGCCATGACCGGACCTCTGGTTGAGGCCAGTGCCAAAATAGCCTGTTCCCAATCGGACTTTGCTCCCCATTATCTGGAATCCATAATCCGCTCATTGGGACATGATGCTAAGGCCAATATCTTTAGCGATACTGATATTATGGATACCCCCTTTGCGGTCAAAGCCGGTCTGGGTGAACTGGGCAGGAGCGGCCTGGTGATTTCACCCTGGGGCGCCCAGATGAGAATCATGGAAGTCTTTACCAACTTGCCGCTGGTTCCGGATAAGCCCATAGATTTTGGTCTTCAGGAATTCTGCAAGGTATGCAAGAAGTGTGCTGACAATTGTCCTGCCAGTGCTATTTCCATGGATGACGAACCCAGCGAAGTGGATACGGTAGTCAAGTCTATCCGCTGGTTCCAGGATGGCAAAAAATGTTTGTCCCAGAGGTTGGCTTATGGCTGTTCCAAGTGCCAGAGCGTCTGCCCCTGGTCTAAACCTGACACCCTGATTCACGAAATAGGGCGTATGGTAGGCCAGAACCCGGCCTTTGCCCCGTTCCTGGTTAAGCTGGATGACTTCTTCTATAACCGCTATCCCGAAGGGCATGCAACCGGTGAATGGGCTCCCTGGAGATAGACACGGGGTCTCTCTGAATATCAAGGTACTTTAAAAAGGAGTTGGAGATATGACAGCAATTATCTTTTTGTTCGGCTTGCTTGTCGGTATATTCGGCAGCTGGCTGTGGCATGCCGCCAAGGAACATAATATAAAACTTATCTGGGTAGATTACCTGATGATGGCTTTGTTTGTTTTGCTGGCTGGCAGCGGTATCGTCTTTGTTAATACATTTAACGAAGAATCGGTGGCCAGTGCCGCCCGCAGTTCCGGTCTGATATTCGGCTTGCTGGCTTTGCTGGTGCTGGGTATAACTTGGCAGCTTATCTGGCGGCGTAACCGCAAATCAGGCATTTAAACCACTTAGTTAGTACTATGAGAAAGGCAGGGGGCTGTATGGCCTTCTGCCTTTCTTTTTGTATTTGGCAGGTAAAGGCGAATCCTATTTGAATGTTAGTTGGGGTAAATTTGACATAAAAACCAGATTGTTATATCCTTAGTTAACTGCACAAGCAGGGCAACACAGATAAGAAAATATAGTAATTCGGGTTTGGCCCCGGTTTCACATGGCCTGGCCCGGGCAGGGAAAAATCCCAGGGCTGGGTAGCTTTTCAACCGTCCTCATTGAAGGACCGGCTCATCTACCCCCAAGGTAATTACTTGCACTCCTATCTTCTGCATCCTTTTTAGAATAGGGCAGGATAATGATGGGATATAAGATTTCCTATCTGGACAACAGTGAGAAATTAGCGGTTGTCTGACTGCCGGCAGAAGAAAAATATGAGTGCCAAGCACTCAACAGGAGTTGTATGTCTTTCGAATCTTTCAATTTTGCTCCGGCTGTTATGGCCGGGGTCAGGGCTTGCGGTTATAAAGAGCCCACCCCCATTCAGGCCCAGGCTATTCCCCCTATTTTAGAGGGGCATGATGTTATTGGTCTGGCCCAAACAGGTACTGGTAAAACCGCGGCTTATGCTTTACCCGTTATCCAGAAAATGCTTTCTACCCCCAGGGGGCGGGTACGTACTTTGGTGCTGGCGCCTACCAGAGAGCTGGCTTGCCAGATTGCTGAGAGCTTCCGCTCGCTGGGTCAGCGCGCCCGCATCCGGGAGTGCTCTATCTACGGCGGGGTTAATATGGACCAGCAAATCCGCCGCTTACGGAGCGGGGTAGATGTGGTAGTGGCTTGCCCCGGCAGGCTTTTAGACCATATCTGGCGGGGAACTATTGATATTTGCGGGGTGGAGACCCTTATTATAGATGAAGCTGACCGCATGTTTGATATGGGTTTCCAGCCGGATATCCAGAGTATTTTGAAATGCCTGGTTCAGCCGCATCAGACCCTTTTATTTTCAGCCACCATGCCGCCGGAAGTCCGCAAGCTGACCCTGGAAACCCAGACCAATCCGGTAACTATCCAGATTGGTACTCAGGCTCCGGCAAGCAGCGTCAGCCACAGTGTTTATCCGGTGAAAAACCACCAGAAAACCCCTTTGCTGATTGAAATTCTGAAAACAACGGAAACCAAGTCTGTTTTGATATTTGCCCGCACCAAGTACGGGGCGGAAAACCTGGCTGATGAAATATCCAGAGCCGGTTTTACTACTGCTTCGCTTCAGGGCAATCTTTCCCAAAACCGCCGCCATGCCGTCATGGAAGGCTTCCGCCGGGGGAATTTTAAAATTCTGGTGGCTACCGATATTGCCGCCAGGGGTCTGGATATTGACCATATTTCCCACGTGATAAATTATGATATGCCGGACACCCCTGAAGATTATACTCACCGTATCGGACGGACCGGGCGTTTTGACCGCACCGGGCAGGCCCTCAGCCTGGTGACCGGGCGTGATGGTGATATGGTAAGGGATATTCAAAAACTTATAAACAGCCCAATCCAGCGCCTCCGGGTTGACGGGTTTGATTATGCCACCACCCGTAATGACGGGCAGAACCATTCGCAGCGCCGGGGCTTCGCTCCCCGCCGGGGTTATTCGGCTGAGGGTTATAATCGCTCTGAAATGCCTGCAGCTGAAGCTTCACCAAATAGTCTTACGGCTGAAATGCCCTCAGGCAATGTCAGGCCGTTTAGTCAGGCTGTCCGTTCCGGACGCCCGGCTGATTCCGCCCCCCGTTTCCGCCGTGAAGGGTACTCTGCCCCCCGCTTTGGAGGACGCCCTTCGTTTGAGGATGCCCCTATAACGGCGGCTAAGCCGGCAGCCAGGTTTAATGCCCGTCCTGCTTTCAGGAAAGAGGATGACGCTCAAACTGCGCCTAAAGCCTACCCTTCATTTGGCAGGGAAACCGGAGTGACTTCGGCTGAAAATACCCGGTCTGTTTCTGAAAACCAGGAGCAGTTTTCAAGCCGCCGTCCGGCCCGCTTTAACGGCAAAGCTTCTTTTGCAAACCGCCCGGCCCGGCCGGGGAATAAAGTGGGAAAACCGCCCTTCTTCAGGCGCTCAAAACCGCCTGTTTCAGAGAATAACCCAACTTATTAGGAATAAAAGGGGAGTGCCGAATTCACTCCCCTTAGTTTTTAAAAGGTTATTTGACGGACTCTATGGCGGGTGTTATATTAGCCTGATTAATACGGTGAATAAACAAAAGCTGTTTATTTTGGTATTTTGCTTTGGGATAAACTGTATCTGGTTTAAAGGAGCATAGCCTTGTCGCTGACTGTTTTGTGGATAATATTTGCCGTAATGGTGCTGTGTATGCTGGCACTGGACCTGGGCGTCTTTCACCGCCGTGCCCATGAAGTAAAAACCAAAGAAGCCCTTATCTGGAGCGGCGTCTGGATTTTGCTGGCCCTGATATTCGGCGGGCTTATATATTTCAGTATGGGCAGCGAAGTCGGGCTTAATTACCTGAGCGGGTATATTATTGAGCTGTCCCTTTCGGTAGATAACCTGTTTGTGTTTATCATGATATTCTCGTACTTTTGTATTAAGCGGGAGTATCAGCACAAGGTTTTGTTCTGGGGTATTCTGGGGGCTATTATTATGCGGGCGGTTTTTATAGCAGCCGGCATTACCCTTATAGAAAACCTTAGCTGGGTACTGTATATATTCGGGGCTTTCCTTATCTATACCGGTATCCGCATGGTCAAAGACCAAAACCAGGAAATACACCCTGATAAAAACCCGCTGGTGAATTTTGTCTGCCGTATTTTGCCCATGACCAACAAACTGCACGGAGACCATTTCTTTATAAAAGAAAACGGCAGAAAACTGGCTACCCCCCTGATTCTGGTACTGGTTACCATAGAGGCTATGGATTTGGTTTTTGCCATAGATTCCATACCGGCGGTTATGGCCATTACTTTAGACCCGTTTATTGTCTTTACGTCTAACATCTTTGCGGTGATGGGGCTGAGAGCTATGTATATGGCTCTTTCAGGGATTATCCAAAAGCTGCATTATCTGCATTATGGTTTGGCTGCTATCTTGTCTTTTCTGGGTATCAAGATGCTTATCAGTGAATTTGTCCACCTGCCGGTGGCGCTTTCCTTAAGTGTGGTGGCGGTTATACTGGCGGTATCGGTTGCGGCGTCACTTCTTAAGCCGCCTAAGGAAATAAAGCCGGTTGAAGTACCTCACCCGGAGTGTCCGGTAGATGAGGGTGATAAGTAAACAACAGGGGGGCGAAAGCCCCCTTCTTTTTTTCCGGTATTAGCTGGCTTGGTGTGCTTTCCCCGTGAATTTTGCCTGACTAAAATGGCATAGCTATGCGCTTTGGTGGATTCAGGTGAAAAGTATGGGCAGGGCAGGAAACGGGGCTTAAAATGGGTTCTAGCCGGGCTGGTAGCCCTCGTTCTGGGCGATGTTATCCAGATGAATGGAAACAGCGTCTTCCACTTCCGGCAGGCATTCACGTCCCAGCCGCCGTTCGTCAGTGGTCTTGATGTATGATTTGCACTTTTCGCAGACATCTGCCCGCTGGTAGGGGAATACCGCAGAATAAAAGTGGCGGAGTTTTTCAGTGTTGGCATTAGTGCAGTAGGCGCATTTTATCCGCCGGTAATTCCACTGGGTATGGCAGAGTGAGCAGAAAAGGCGGCGGGCACCGGTGTCTTTGTCCAGCCGTGAGTAGCGGGGGCTGGAACCGCAAACGGGGCAGGTATTTTTATCCCAGCCCAGCAGGTCTACCTGCGGCTGGTAATATTTAGCCTGGGCAACCAGGAATGGCGAAACCAGATTGGTCACAAAAAACAGCAGGGTTTCAGGATTGAAGCTGGTTTTTTGGGTAAACTCAGCCAGGTAGTCCAGATTGTCTGCCAGCAGGGCGGAAATAAAGCCGGATAATCCTTCAGGATGGCTTTCTATCAGCTTAAGCAGGGCTGGAGCGGGGAATTTCTCTCCGGCGGTTTGGGTAAAGGTGCGTCCCAGTTTAAGGCCTGTCTGGTGAAAAAGTTCGGCCGGGGGGCTAAGCGGAATGCCTTTCAGTATATATTCCCCGGATGCCAGTTTGGCTATGGCATCTTCCTCTGAAATAAGGGGAGCCGGCTCCTCTTGCGAGGAAGCCGACTCCTGAATTGCAAAAACCTTCTGGTACAGGGCAAGTATGGTTTCCAGTTCCGGCTGAGCGGCCCTGTATCTTTCAATTTCCGAATTGATACGCTCCAGCCGATTAGTATTCATTTAGCTTGCCGGTATAACCTCAGGTGCTTTCTTGACCTGTTCGGGGGTAAGCCCCTTCATGTGGTCAGAATAAAGCGGCAGGTATTTGGCACACAGACGGAATACATACATCGCCCCGGCAATAAGGCCGAAGGTGAAGACAAATTCCAGTATGTGCGGGAAGTAGCTGCCTTCGCGGTTGGGAGCCTGAGAGATAACCAGGGTGTTTATGCGGTTTAAGACCACACCCATAATTATCAAACCGGTTGACCAGAGAAGGCCGGTGCGCGAAGTGCGGACCTTCTTTATAAAGAGCAGTATCATGGGCAGTAACATGCCGATACCTACTTCAGCTACCCAGAGTACGGTATACCAGTCACCGTTAAGGCCGGCGGCCAGGTTCCCGGTGATAGCGTAGTCAACGCCGCGGGCTGCCAGATAAACCAGCAGAATCCAGGCGATAACCAGCCCCAGTTTGGAAAGTATATCCATACGCAGAGTCATCTTCCATGAGCGGGACAGGATAATGGAGAAGTAAGTGAGTACTGACAGACCCAGAGCCATGGCGGATACCAGGAAGAGGTGACCCATCAGCGGGCCGTGCCAGAGGGGCTGCTGAGCCGGGTTAATCAGGAACAGGGCACCCAGCGAAGACTGGTGGAGGAAGGAGAGCATAATGCCGAAGATAACCAGCGGGATAATAAAGGCGTGCTGCAGGTTACCCAGCTTCTTCCAGCCAATACGTTCAAAAATATTGTTGGAGAATTCAAGGTAGAGTACGGTCAGGTACATCATAACGCACCAGCCTACTTCAAACATGATGGACTCATGGTTCCACATCCAGATAGGATGAACAATCCGTATGGAGCGGGCAAGGTCAATCATGATGCCGATAGCGCCGATGGTGTAACACAATGCACCAATGAGAATAGCCGGCCGTACCAGGGGGCGGAATTTCTCAAAACCGAATATGTATACAATGGCAGCCATGGTAAAACCACCGGCCGCCGAGGCGATATATGCGCCTACGTCAAAGGCAACCCAAAGACCCCAGGGCCAGTTATCTGAAAGGTTGGTAATGGGACCCAGACCGTAAGCCAGTTTTAATCCGGCTACGGTTAAGGCGCCCAGAGCAAGGATAATCTGGAGGAGTCCCCATTTGCCGAATAAAGGCACGTTGGGGTTGCCGGTCTGTTCGAGCTTGTTTACCCAGCCCTTGATGGCACTGAACATGCTCTAAAGCCCTCCCTTCCTGGAAGGAGAATTCCCTTCCGTATATGCGAGTTCGCCGTTTAATTTAGCATTTAGATACTTCATGGCTTAGTCCTCAAGTACCTTGTAGCGTCCGGTAATGGTCGGTACGGTACCGTCGGCTTCTTTTTCCACCTTGACCAGGAACGCCTTGAACTCAGGAGTGGAGGAGTTGGAGTCTGCGGTGTTCGGGGCAAGTGTGTTGGCACTGTCACCCTGTGCAATTCCCATAAAACCCCAGTGATAGGGTATAGCTACCTGATGAACAGTCTTGCCGCCAATACTGAAGGGTTTAAGCCGCTTGGTAACGGCCGCAGCCACTGACACGCTGCCTCTGGCCGAGGTCAGTTTTACAATATCACCGGCTTTGATACCCTTTTCGCTGGCCAGCTGTTCGGATATTTCCACATAAGCGGCCGGGGCAAGTTCTACCAGGAAAGGCATATTGCGGGTTAGTTCTCCGCCCAGACTATGCTCAACGGTGCGTACAGTAGTGCAGATAACCGGATATTCACCGGCACTGCCCTTAGTGTCGCCCTCAAAGACCATAGCGGCCGGATTATTCTGGGTGCCGGACAGAGCATTGTCCACCGGGCTTTCCCAGGGTTCGTAATGTTCGGGCATGGGGCCGTCAGCCATAGCGGCAAAGAGTTGTCCTTGACTGCCGCTTGTGCCTTTAAAGGGCAGTCCGCCGCTCTGATTAACCGGGGGGTTATTGCCGTCAACAATGTCACCGCTCCAACCCATACCGTTCCAGCTGACAACGGGTTTAGCCGCATTGAAGGGCTGGCCGCTCAGGTCAACTGAAGCCCGGTTGTTCAGGATACGGATATTCACCGGCCAGCTCCAGGCCCAACCGGCATGGAAGACACCGGTCTGTTCGCGGCGCGCCATCTGGTTACCGGCATCTGTAAAGCTGCCGACATAAAGATTGTTGCCGCAGGCAACCGTTCCGTCCGTCCTCAGCTCTTCAGGGCTTTCAAGCTGCTGCAGAGAAGATACTTTATAGCCGTTCATCTCTTTGGCTACGTCAGCCGCAGAGGGGTTGGTGCTGTAAGTCCAGCTGAGCTTGGTGATAGCTTCTGCATTAAGAGCGCTTTCGCCCTGATAAAGGGACTGAATGCGGCTAAGCAGGGAGCTGATAACCTCCAGCTCGGATTTGGCTTCACCCGGAGCATTTACAGCCTGGTTCCGCCACTGTACCCAGCGGTCGGCATTGGTTACGCTGCCTTCCTTTTCATAAGAACAGGCGGCGGGCAGCAGGAAGACTTCGGTCTGGGAACTGATGCCTTCTTTCTTCCAGAAAGCGGCAGTTTCAGATTCAAACATATCTGTCACTACCAGCCAGTCCAGTTTAGCCAGGGCTTGAGTGGCTTGACCGGCAGCGGCACTTTCAACCACCGGGTTTGCACCCCAGGCGAAAGCACCTTTGAAAGTGCCGGCAGCCATCTGCTTGATAGCATTTACATAAGAGTAATCGGTATTTGTATCTGTCTTGGGCAGGAAGCTGAAACCAAAGCCATTTGAGCTGGAGGCATTAGAGCCGTACCAGGCCTTCAAAAGGCTGGCTGCGTTCTGCTCGCTGGATTTAGCGGCAAAAGCAGCAAAATTGGTGTCATCTTCGGTGGGGGCAGATAAATAACCGGGCAGTTTGTTCCAGGCAACACCATTGTCGGCTGCACCCTGTACGTTAGATTCGCCGCCCAGGGCGAATAAACCGCCGCCGGATACGCCGATATTACCCAGCAGCATCTGAAGTATGGCATAAGCCCGGACTGTCTGAGCGCCGGAAGTGTGCTGGGTGGAGCTCATGGCGTAGATAATAGCGCCGGCCTTGTCAGCTTTGCCGGTTGCGGCAAAAGAGGCACAGACCTTTGCAAAATCAACCTGAGAGCAGCCACAGGTTGCGGCTACCATTTCCGGGGTGTAACGGGCATATTGCTTCTTCAAAAGCTGGAAGACACAGTTGGGGTTGGTCAGGGTTTTGTCTATTATCGGGTCGCCGTTGCTGGCTTTGGCAAAACTCCAGTTTGACTGGTCGTAAGAATGGCTGGCGGAGTTGTAACCGGTAAACATACCGTCCAAATCAGCCGGGCCCTTGAAGTTGGAATTTACTACCATGCCGGCAGTGGTGTACTCGGTAATATAAGTCAGGTTGTAATTTGCGGGGTGGGCTTCAATGTCAGCAATGACATACTTGATAAGACCGCCGGTAAAGGCAATCTCCGAACCGGAGCGGGCGGCAACGAATGTGCCGGCCTTGGCCGCAGTCCGGGTCAGGCGGCAGTCAACGCTGATAAGCTCTGCCCCTTTGCCCATGGCTTCACCCAAATGGGAGAAACAGGCGGGGTAGTTTTCAGCCGGGTTACCGCCCATGTCCAAAATAACATTGGCGTTGCTGATATCCGTCCAGCTGTTGTTCATGGCATGATGCCCGAATGAAGCCGCCAGGGCTTCCAGGCTGGAAGCGGTACTCAGTCTGGCCTGGCTGTCCAGGTAGACAATACCCAGGGCGCGAAGCATCTTGGACAGCAGATAACATTCTTCGTTGTCCAGAGTAGCCCCGCCCAGTGAGGCAATAGCCTCGGTGCGGTTGACAGTCTTGCCGGCAGCATTTGTAGCTACAAACCCGCTGTCACGGCTGGCTTTTACCTTGTTGGCAATTTCACCAAGGGCCCAATCCCAGCTTTTCTCTTCCCAATCACTTGCACCGGCGGCACGGTAAAGCACCTTTTCTAGACGGTGTTTGTTATTGTGAAGCTGAATCAGTGAAGCACCCTTGGAACAGGCACTCCCCCGATTTACTGGATTATCAGGATCACCTTCCATATTGGTGAGGTTGCCGGCCGAATCGGTATAGCAGATAAATCCGCAACCGCTGGCGTCAAAGGGACAGATGGTGGTGGTTTCTTTTACCCACCGGGGGCGCGTGTCAACCATCGTGGGCTCAACACCCTTGATGGGTCCACGGAAAAGACCAGCTGTGGCAAAGAGACCCGCGGTCCCTCCGCTGATCTTGAGGAAATCTCGCCTACTAAACTG
>Ga0074195_1001873_pt1 | contig 26616 bp, 19 predicted proteins | sample EPASupsiteHSE623_FD_64525 | JGI IMG/M metagenome (GOLD analysis project Ga0074195, IMG submission 64525) | Bioremediated contaminated groundwater from EPA Superfund site, New Mexico - Sample HSE6-23 | ecosystem: Environmental > Aquatic > Deep subsurface > Groundwater > Contaminated ... | reverse complement strand
TTGCCCATTCCTGCGGCAATAGTGCCGAGCATAACCAGTTTCTCCTTGCGCACCAGTTCTGCCTGGGCGTCGAGCAGTTGTCTTGTTCTCTCCTCTACCTTCTGTTCAAGCTGTTTATTCAGCGTTTGAAGTTCGTTTTCCATCCGCTTGCGGTCGGTTTGGTCTTCCGTATGAACGATAATCAGATCCGGAGGAATGAAGCCAAAATGGATGGACAGGTATTTCCCCGGTGCGAAGTCGTGGGATACAATCTCCCGCTTCACAATGGCTTGATTACGAAAGCATAAATTCAGGTCATCAAGGATTTTCGACCTGTCCGCATACATTTTTGCCGCGCTGCAGCCGAGATAATAGCCTGCCCTGCCATCAGAAATATTAGCGGCAGCACGGTTAAAATCGACAAGAATGAAGTCCTCCCCCTTTCTCTGCCAGGTAAAGGTCGGAATGGGGCTTTCCTCATACAGGTTTTTAAAGCGTTCCTTGCTCTCCCGGAGCGCCTCCTCAGCCCGCTTGCGCTCGGTAATATCGGTGTGGACTCCGATCAGACCGATGATCTTTCCGTTTTCATCCTTAACGGCATCGGCTTGAATTGAGACCGGGAACCGTCGCCCGTTTTTGGCGACCATTTCGATCTCGCCTTGCCATGATTTTCCGGCCATGATTGTTTTGAAAACCTTTTTGCCGGCATCCTCGTTTCCATACAACTTGATGGGATGCAGACAGGAAACCTCTTCCTGAGTATAACCGAACAAGCGATCAAAGGCCTTATTCTGGTAGAAGTGATGCCCATCTGCGGTCGACATCCCGATTGCATCACCGGCAGAATCGACAGCCGTCTTGATGCGTTTTATTTCCTCCTCAGCCCGCTTGCGCTCTGTGATGTTGCGGCAAAATGAGACGATACGTTTCCCACCGGGTGTTTCGTGTGTTGTGGCATTGATGATGATGTGGATGTGCGTTCCGTTCCGGTGCAGGTAGATCGTTTCAAAATCCTGAATAAAGCCCTGTCGGGAACAGAGGACTACCGCTGCAGCGTTGCTGTCTTGTACTTCCGGTGCGGTCCATTCGATCACTGAATGCCCGATAACCTCCTCCATCTTCTCCGCACCGATCAGGCGCATGTAAGGTTCATTTGCCTCTATGACGATTCCCTTGTCGTCAATCACTGCAAAACTCGTATCAGTGTTGTCCACAAGTTGGCGATATTGTTCCTCACTCTCCCGGAGGGCGTCATTCAACTTTTTACGTTCTGTAACATCGTCGAAGAAGCCGACATTGCATATCTTTCCATCGATAAGAATTACTGAATTGGTAATGTCCGCATAAAAGATCGTTCCGTCCTTCCTGAGACAGGGGACATTCGCGACCATCACCTTTTTGCCTGACGCGAGGGCGTAGAATTCGCGGAACACATACTCCATACTTTCGGCCGGATGAATGTCTTCTACGCCCATAGTGGAGATTTCTTCAGGAGAGTACCCCAGCATTCTACAGAAGGCCGGATTTGCTCGGAGGAACCTCCTTGTTTCCACTTCGGTAACTAAAATCCCCTCGACTGCATCCTCAAAGAGAGACCGGTAGTGCGCTTCACTCTCCAGTAGTGTCTCTTCCAGCCGCTTGCGCTCGGCAATATCGCGGGTGATCGTTGATACGCCTATAATCTTTCCTGCGGCATCTTTGATCGGAGATATCGTGAGAGAAACATTTATACGGCTGCCATCTTTTTTAAGCCGTACGGTTTCATAGTGTTCGATGCTTTCCCCACATCTGATTTTATCAAGGAATCCTGGCACTTCATCAACATAATCAGGAGGGACGAGGATGGATACGGATTTGTTGATAACCTCCTTAGCCGTATATCCGTAGATTCTTTCTGAACCTTTACTCCAGATAATAATTGTACCGCTCAAATCTTTTCCGATAATGGCATCATCAGATGATTCAACAATTGCCGCCAACAGGGCGTTCATTTCTTCTCTCATGTCTTGCTCCCCCAAACAGGCAAAATTACTAAAAATATTGTCCCTTCACCAATCATGCTTTCCACCTCTATCCTGCCGCCGTTGGCTTCTACGAGGTTCTTGCAAACTACCAGCCCCAATCCGATCCCCTTTGTCTTTGTCGTAAAAAGGGGCTGGAAGAGTTTCTCCATATTCTCAGAGGGTATGCCTTCGCCGGTATCGGAGACGGAGATTTCTACGAAATCTCCGTCAGGTTCAAGGTTTTCTTTTTCGGAAACTTGAAACTTGAAACTTGAAACCAAGCGTGCACTTATTTGGAGCGCACCGCCGTTGGGCATGGCCTGCACTGCATTGGTGATGAGGTTTTGCAATACCTGACCCATCTGGAAGGGGTCTACGTTTAGCCGTGGCAGTGTATCGGGAATATCCGTCTGCACATCAATATTCTCCGGTAGGATGCATTTGCCGAAAGACTGGGTTACCAGCGCACTCACGGTAATCGGAGTCATCTGGGGTGTCTTTGTCCGGGCAAAATCGAGAAGGTCGGTGATGATCCGCTCGGAATTATCAATCTCATGCTGGATGATATCGAGGTATTCCTTTACAATATCATCCGCATCTGTCATGACGGTCTTTAAGAAATAAACCGCGTTGTTCATGACTCCGAGGGGGTTACGGATTTCATGGCCCACGACTCCTGCGAGTTGGCCGAGTATGGAGAGTTTCTCCTTGCGTACCAGTTGTTGCTGGGCTGCGACAAGCGATCCGGTCATTTCCACTACAGAGTGCCTCAGATTTTCCAGTTCCCCAAAAAACCGGGCTTCGTGAATTAGAGCGCCCTCAGGTTCTCCGGCGCCGACCTTCAGCGTGTAACCTTCAATGGCCCTGAGCGGCTTAATTACCGTCCTGTTGAGAAGTTGAAAAAGAATAAAAACCAGACATATGTTTAGTGCAATTACGCCGGCCAGGGTGCTCAGAAGGAACAGGAGAAGATGCTCATTCATGAACCTGGGGGTTATATAAACAGATACCGTACCAATCTCCTTGTCGTTGAAAGTGATGCCGGCTGAGTCAAAGAGAAGCCCAGTTTTCGGGATATCGTTCTTCGTGGATACGATGTGCCATTCCGTGTCTCTCTCATATGCTGAGACAATGCCTGCCCGCCCGGCCTCTCTGACTACTACCCCGAAGACATCCCTGTCCTGCATGGTACTCTCAATTATTTTATCAACCTGCTGAAAATCGAAGTTCCACATGGGCAAAGTCAGACTACTCGACAACTGGCCGGAGAGGGCGTGGAGTTTGGAATGGAGTTCCTTCAGGCGTACCGTCCGTTCATAGTAGTAGTTGGCAAAACCGAAGGCAGAAAGCACAAAGGTTGTAACCAGTACCAGGGTGAAGATCACGACTCGAGTAACTGAGGTTTGCTGTCCTATCATAGGAATCTCAGGTCTACCCGGTTCGCCGAAAACATGACATCCAACCCTGTAATAGACCGGTCAATTACCCTGCATCTGGCGATATCTGTTTCTATATTTCTCAAGGTCTGCAAAAAAATCATCAGGTATATTCCCCTTTCCATAGTATTTTTCCAGGATTTGCATGTATTTTCCGTTTTTTATGATCCTCGTCAGCCCTTCGCCGATTCTTACCCCAAGCTTCTTTCCCTTGGGATAATTCCAGTCAATCATGACTGTAATAGGACTAACTGATTTTGGGATTTCAATGGGAACAAAATTGCGAACCTCACGAGGAAACTCCTTTTTCACAATAAATTCACCGGTTTCCTTTATAACGCCACAGAGGTCGATTCTACCCTCCTGCAACTGTCGAAACAACGACCGTTCGTTATTTGCCTCTATTACCTTAATAGCGTTTTTGTCAAAATATCCTCTGTTCTCCAGTGTGCCCCGGATCATGCCAATCGTGTATTTATTAAGGTCTTCCGGCTTTTTGTAGTTTATCCCTTCCTTGTGCAACGGCCTGTAATAGAAAAAGGCTGCCCGGTAGACAGCAATGGGGATAATGGCGCTGAATTGCTGCCCTGCAAAGTTGTCAGGATCACCGAGATGGTTGTTCTTTAGATCCGTTTGAAGCCTTTTAAGCGGAAAATAAAGTATCCGGCTTTTTACATTGATTTCTGAAAAAATCGCGTGAAGTATCTCTCCTGCCATCCCATCTTCAGGTAAATCGGGTGAAAAAAAGGGCGGGGTGTCGCTTGAACCGAATTCAACAACAGCAACGGCTGAGCCGGAGGCGTATGCTTCGGGCGCCTGTGGGTGGCTATCCTCCTGATATAGATTCATAATTCTGCCGTACTTGCCGCTTTGTTTAACCCTGTCAAGCCCTTCCGTATAGGCCTTTATGAGCCTCTCTGCCTGAGGATGTCTCTTGTTGAAGAACAGAGAAAAGGTGGAAGTCCAGGCCGGGGCCTTCATTCTACTAAAATTGCTGATCTCGTCGGGATAGAGTTTCTGGATATTCTGTCTCCCGACAATCTCAGATGCGCTGAGAAAATCTATCTCCTTGCTCTTCAATTTTCGTAACAGAGATTTCAGGTCCCCGAAAACAACCTTTACGCCGGCCTTCTTGTACAAGGAGACATCTTCTCCTGTCAGCGCCCCATAGGTGTACCCTTTCAGTCGATTCAAGTCCCCATCCCAGTTTATCCCCTCTTTATGCGCAGGCAGATAGTAGTAATAGACCCCCGTCATCCTGTAACACGGCACGGCAGCCAGTTTCCCCATCTCCGCCTCCGAAAAGAGATATGCCTCTCCCAGCATCGCCACGCCATTCTCGTAGAGCACAGAACGCTTAGCTATGCTCTTGATGGGCAGTATCTCGACCTGCACCTCAATGCCCACTTCCTCGAAGGCTGCCTGTACGATATTGACAAGTGCTCCCATACCCGGCGACTGCGCGTCGATAAGGGGAGGATATTGGTAGGCAAATATCTTGATCGCCCCCTCCTCCGGTTTCAACAATTTGGGACCAAACCGGGGCGCAGTAAATCCCGAGGCCAGGAATACCATAAGTACCAGTAAAAGGAGACTTTTGAAACCTGCCGACCAAATACCGCTGCCCAATCTTTTCATGTTATTCCTTTCCTCCGGCCCTCAGAAAAACATACGGGCGTGCCGCGTCATAGCCGGAGACCTGAATCAACCTGCTAATCAATTATAGCCGAGTTCGACAATACCACTACCCTGTCCCAGATTCCAAAATGGAGTGCAAATGGATGGGTTTGGGTCAGAAAGATCGTGATTTTTTCTTCCCTGGGATCGATGCTGAATCTCGTAGAAAATATCCCTGCCCATTCGTATACACCTGCGCTTCCACCATCTATGTCGTGTCCTCGATCTTCTTCGATAGCAAAACCAAGTCCGAACTTCCATCCTTTGCCGTGTAGCAGGGTGGCATCCAGATCACCGGTATGGTTGGTTGCCGTCATCAATTCTACAGACTTACGGCTCAAGAGACGCACCCCGTCAAGTTCACCTTGATTGAGAAGCATCTGACAGAAACGGAAGTAGTCGGAAGCAGTGGAAACTATGCCGGCCCCACCTGAGTAGTACATTTTTGGCCCTTTGTACTGGAAACTGGGAGAATAGGAGTAATCTCCTTCCTCTTTGGGACCGTCAGTCATCTTTTCAAGCTTGCCCTTCCCGTCGGATATCCAAATAGCCGATAGCCGGGTCAGTTTTTCACCGGGAAGATAAAAGCAGGTGTCCTTCATCTTCAACGGCTTGAAGATTCTCTGCTCCATAAAATCCGCCAGGGACACCCCTGAGACCAGTTCAACAAGATATCCCAGTACATCCAGAGACAAGCCATATTCGAAAACCTCTCCGGGGTGGGCATAAAGAGGCAGAGCGGCCAATGTCCTTACCATCTCTCCAATCGTACCCTCCGTTTCACTGAGCCCATCTGATATGCCCGCCTCTTTGTAAAAATCGATTAACTGTCTGTGTTTTGGGTCAGGATACCAGTTTGCCAGAAACCGGTAGGATATCCCCGAGGTGTGACTCAGGAGATCGCGGATTGTAATTTCCCGTTTTGCAGGCACCAGCCTGAAAGGTGGATCTGTCCCCCGGGGCAGCATCTCAAGTACCTTCGGGTTCTTGAATTCCGGAATGTATTTTGAGATCGGGTCGGAGAGAAGTATCCGTCCCTCTTCATAGAGGAGCATGACAGCGGTGCTTGTTAAGGGTTTGCTCATTGAGGCGATGCGGAAGATGGTTTCCTTCTCCATTGCCTTACCATCGTCGGCAAGGCCGAAGGTCTTGAAATAAGCGACTTTGCCCTTACGCGCAATAAGGACTACGCCGCCTGCAAGCTGCCTCTCCTTAACCATGCGTTCCATAAAAACGTCCATCCGCGCCAGCCGTTCTGAGGATAGACCGACCGTTTCCGGATTTTGGAGCTGAAGTGCATCCTGACCGAAAGCCGGGAACACACATAACAGGATCAGTGATACGATAATAGCAACAAGGTAGAATTTTCGTTTCATCAGACTTACCTCCGTGTAAAACTCACCGTCACACTGCATATTCATCGTACGCCAAATTACGATATTGCGCCGGCGGGTTCGACTATTGTATGATCTGGTCCCCGGAATGTTTATTGTCCGGTTTTTTTATTTTATCCCATTCTTTATTCCTTCTAAAGGCAATATCACCGAAAAGGTTGCCCCTTCTCCTGGCTTGCTCTCCACCTCTATCTTTCCCCCGTTCGCTTCTACAAGGTTCTTGCAGACTACCAGTCCCAGCCCTATTCCCTTTGACTTTGTCGTAAAGAGGGGCTGGAAGAGCTTCTCCATATTCTCAGGGGATATGCCTTCTCCGGTATCTGTGATACTGATTTCGATGAAATCAGTATCAGGTTTCAAGTTGAAAGTTTCAAGTTGCAAGAGAGATGACTCCGACTCTGAACTCGCAACTTTAGTCTTGAAACTCGCAACTCTTTGCGCAGTAATGCGCAGCGCACCGCCGGCGGGCATGGCCTGCACCGCATTAATGATGAGGTTCTGCAGTACCTGACCCATCTGGAAAGGATCGACGTTTACCTGGGGCAGTGTATCGGGGATGTCAGTTTGCACATCAATGTTCTCCGGTTTGGTGCATTTGTCGAGAGCCTGGGTTACCAATGCCCCCACTGTAATCGGAGTTATCTTGGGTATCTTCGTTCGGGCAAAGTCAAGGAGATCAGCTATGATGTGCTGGGAATTATCGATCTCCTGCTTGATGATATCGAGGTATTCTTTCACAATGTCATCCGCATCAGTCATGACGGTCTTCAGGAAATAAACCGCGTTATTTATCACTCCGAGGGGGTTACGGATCTCGTGTCCCACAATCCCGGCGAGTTGGCCGAGGATGGCAAGTTTTTCCTTGCGGATGAGTTCCTCCTGGGCGGCTTTCAGGGCATCTTCTGTCCGCTTACGCTTGGTGATGTCCTCCATGACCCCCTCATTGTACGTCATCCGATCTGCCCCATCATGCATGATGCGACCACTCATACGCACCCAGATAATACTTCCATCGGGTTGGCGCATCTGTGTTTCGAAGCCGTGTACAATCCCTTCTTCGTCTGCACTGGTCTTCCAATGCGCTCGGTCTTCTTGAGATACATAATTTTTGGCGGAATTAGTTGCAAGCAGTGTTTCACGATCCGGATAACCGAGAATATGTACAAGCGCTGGATTTGCATCCAGGATATGTCCTTCCGATGTGGTACGAAAGATGCCTAAAGGTACCCCGTCGAAGAGGTTGCGATAACGCTTCTCGCTTTCCTGCAATGCAGCCTCACGCACTCTAAGTGCATTACTCATATGTAGAAAATCATTAGCAAGTTTGTTCAGCTCTGTAAAAGCGGCAGGCAATGGGAATAAAGAGCCTGACTTGCTGTAATCCCCGGCTGCAAGGGCATCAGTGCTCCGGCTGAGCCGCACAAGCGGCGCTACGATATTCCGGTGAAGTTCTTTGCGAAGGTTCCATGCGAGCATCCACCAAATACCCAGCAATACCAGAAACACCATCCCCAGCGCTAAAGCATAGGGGATCAGCAGAACAGACAGGGGTATCTGATCAACGACCACCCATCCGACTCGATTCACCCGGATTGAGCTGCCAAGGACTCTTGCACCTGTGTATTCGTACACGACAGAACCCTCACCCTTCGATCCAACGCGGAATATCTTCAGGGAACTCAGGTTGGTTTGCTCTCTGACCAAGCTGGAATCGGGATGGGCAAGGAGCGTTCCGAATTGATCCATGATAAAGACAGAGTCTTTTCCTGACGTGCCCATTTCTTTTGCAATCTCCTGCTGAAATGCCCCCAGGTTCAGTTCGCCCACTAAACGGCCCCCGTGAGAGAGCGGCATGACCAGGTAGACTGTAGGATCGCCTGTACGGAGTGACGTGAAGGGGCGGGAAATCGCGACGCGATTCGTTTCTCCGGTCTGCTGGATATCCGACAACCTCGAGAGATCCATTCCTATGTAACGCTGGTCGAAAGGCACAATAAGCCTGATCCTGTTATCTGCTCCCAGAAAGTATATGGTCTCAAAGTGCCTGTACGCCTCCCAGGTGCTTTGCATAAATACACCCAGATCTCTAAGAGATGATTTCTCGGCAGACCGGGCCATTGCATCCAGTATCCTGCCGCCTTGCTCGAGATGAGCGTCTACTGCCTGTGCCACTGCCCGTGCTCCATGTTTCTGTTCTTTAACAAGTGTCTGTATGCCGAAATAGCCTGCAACGCCTATTGCAACAAACCCTATGGCCAACAGGGGGAGAAACAGGCGAAAAAGCATATGACGCAAAAGCACCTGGTTCAGAGCAAGGGGTTCCTTTTCCTTCATCGGTTTCTACGCCTCACTGTCTTGACGGCTCAAATCTGCCAAGGTCCACGAACTTGCCGTCGCGGACAGCGCCCAGATAGAAGGGGCGCATCACATCGCCATATTTATCAAAAGAGAAAGTGTCGACCAATCCCTGGAAATCTTTGATCTCCAGCAAAGCCTCTTTCAACCCCGCTGCCTTGCCGCGGGTCTTTTGCAGGGCCGCCGCCAGAACGGCAGCAGCTTCGTAGCCCAGCGCGGCTCCGAATGAAGGGGTACGACCGAACCGCTCCTGATACCGGGCCCTGAAATCAAGGAACGCGGGTGACTGACTGGCCATGGCATAGGCTTGTTCAAATTCTATTCCCTCTACCGCAATTCCGCCGTTCTTGATCATTGTTTCCGTCTGTGCCCATGCTGACGTAAAGAGCGATGCTTTCCAGCCCATGAGACGGACACGCTGAGAAATAAGGGCCGTATCATTATCTGATGCGATAATGAGAAGACCTTCCGCTCCACTCGCACGGAGTCTTGCAAGCAAAGAGTTAAAATCGGGCCGTTCAATTGAAGAAAAACCGGTCTCAGCCACGATCCTGCCTCCCACCCCACTATATCCATGTGCGAAGGCCTTCCGGTATGACTGGACATACGCGGCATTGCTGGTGTCGTAGATGACGGCAAGCCGGGTCACACCGCGAAGTTGGCAGATGTGTCCGGCAAGGCCGTTTGCTCTGTCAAAGAGGCTTTGAGCTGTCCGAAAAAAACAGTCGTCCTTATTGCTCAATTCCGTCGTGGAGGTGGAAGGACTCAGCATCACCACGTGGGCCGAATCTGCCATCGGCAGGCCTGCAACTGTCTGTCCGCTTGTGGCATGTCCGATAATCGCAACGACGCCTGCTTCAACAAGCTCGCGGTCGGCAGCCCTCGCGCCGTCAGGCGTTCCGAGGTCATCCCGTATGATAAGCTTGATCTGTCGCCCGGCAACACCACCTGATGCATTTATCTTTTCAACTGCCATCTGTACGCCGTTTCGTTCCTGTACCCCGAGTTCGGGTTGTCTGCCGGTCAGTTCTGCGACGAACCCCACTCGTATCGGCTCTTTTCTGCAGCATCCGCCGGGAATAAAAATTCCTATCCAGATCAAAAGTCCGGTCAATATATATATTGAATATGCCGGCTTTCTCGGAAAAGACAGATAAAAGCATTTATGGTACTTTTGCATTAGTCCTCTTATTCTCCGCAAACCGGTATGCGTATTGTAAACCTGGTGCCTGTCTCTGCATTGCTTTCTACCATGATGTCTCCGTTATGTTTTTTAACTATATCATAGGCGATACTTAACCCGAGCCCGATGCCCTGTCCGACATCTTTCGTTGTAAAAAACGGTTCAAATATCCTGTTTATATTCTCAGGGGGAATGCCGCATCCGGTATCGGAAATGTATATGAAGATGTTATCGTTATCAGTCCTGGTCTCTATGACAATTTCTCCCTTTCCATCTATCGATTGTACGGCATTTTGCAGTATATTTAAAAACACCTGGTTAAGTTGACGCAGATCGCAGTATGTTTCAGGTAAATCTCCGTATGATTTTATCAGGTTCACTTTTTTTCTGATTGCGTTTGACAGCATATTGACGGCGCTCTCAAGCCCCTTATTTATGTCCATGGGCGTTCGTCCGGGCATATCTAAAAGGGAAAAGTTTTTAAGATCGGATACAATGTTTTTTATCCTGTATGCTCCGCTTAACGACTCGATTACAATGTTCGGTATGTCTTCCATGATAAAATCAGGTCTCATGGTTTTTTTTAACCTACTCAGGCGTTCCAGGGCATCATTATGCAAAAGCTCCGTTTTTGTAAGTTCCTGCAATGCTGTTGACTGTGCATTTATGAATTCGGTTATTCTATCGGTATATTTTTGAAGAGTGTTCATATTTGATATGATAAAGCTGATAGGGTTGTTTATTTCATGAGCCATACCTGATGCAAGCTGGCCTATGGATGCCATTTTTTCCTGTTGAATGCTCTGCATTTGTGCCAGTCTGAGATCGGCATAGGCCTTCTCAAGCTTGCTGTTCTGCCCTTCGAGTGTTTTTTTGCTTTCCTCCAGCCTTTCCTCTGCCTGTTTCCTTTCGGCAATCTCATTCGTAAGTTCAATATTTGCCGTGCTTAACATGGTATTCAGCTTTTCCAGTTCGGTGTTGCGTCTGATGATCGTTTCCTGCGCTTCCTGCTTTTCCAGTGCATGTCTTATGTGGAGCAGCAGTTGATCTAAGTCATAAGGTTTTGTTAAATATGAAAAAGCCCCTTTATTTGTTGCCTCAATTGCGGAATCAAGGGAGGCATTGCCTGTAAGTATTATGACCTCAATGAAAGGATTATATGTCTTTACCTTTTCGAGTACATTAAGCCCTGGCATATCGGGGAGCCCGAGATCAATAACCACCAGATTTATGGAAAACTGCTTCAGAAGATCAAGCCCGTTTGTCCCGTTCGCAGCCGTAAACGGATCGTATCCCTTCATATTCAGGATATCGGAGAGAGTCTTATTTATGTTCTCGTCGTCATCTATAATAAGAATTTTTTGTTTTTCCATAACAAAAATACCTCCGGTATCCTTTGCCACAAGCTACTTTGTGTTTTTACTCAAACATTTCTTTTTAATTCTACCATAATGCTACAATTATCTATAAGGCAATATTATCATAAAAATCGTGCCCTTGCCCGACGGACTTTTTACTTCTATCCTGCCCCCGTTGGCTTCAACGAGGTTCCTGCATATCAACAGCCCGAGCCCTATCCCTCGGGCCTTTGTAGTGAAGAGGGGCTGGAAGAGCTTTTCCATATTTTCAGGTGATATGCTCTCACCGGTATTGGCGACGCTTATTTCCATGAAATCAGCGTCGAATGGTAAATCTTCAACCCCCGGCCTGCGTTCCCCGACCCCGGAGACCTGTCGTGCAGCAACAGTCAACTGTCCGCCATTGGGCATTGCCTGGACTGCATTTGCGATAAGATTCCGGATCGCCTGACTTATCTGTAAAGGGTCTATGTTTATTCCGGGGAGTGTATCCGGAATGTCTGTCCGTACATTGATTTTTTCAGGGATTTGGCATTTGTCGATGCTCATTGCTATCAATTTACCGGCTGATATGGTAGTTTTTTCAGGCGTACCGGTTCGGGCGGCATCAAGAAGTTCAGAGATAATAGACTGAGAATTGTCAATCTCGTTTCTGATGATATCAAGGTATTCCTTTACGGAATAATCAGCGTCCGGTATTACTGTTTTTAAAAAATATACGGCATTATTCATAACCCCGAGAGGGTTGCGCAGTTCATTTCCTATTCCTGCGGCAATGGCGCCGATTACGGCCAGCTTCTCCTTGTGTACCAGCTCAGCCTGGGCTGCGAGGAGCTGACATGTCCTCTCTTCTACTTTTTCTTCAAGTTTTTCGTTCAATGTGCGAAGTTCATTTTCAGCCTGCTTCCGTTTGGTGATATTTTTGGCGAATTCAAATCTTACGTCCCGACCGTCAGGCCATTTTATTATCCGGTCAACTATTTCCAAATCCAGATTAAGGCTCGGATTATGATACTCCCATTTATAGGGCTTGTCCTTGTTTCCTAAAATAATCTCATTGGTGCAGAAATCGCATGGCCGGTCTTTCCCCTGAAGTTCCCTGTAACAGAGCCCGCCTACGGGGTTTTTCCTCAGTAGCCTCACTGAGGCATCGTTTACATACAGCATCTCATAGGTAAAAGGGTCGGATATATAGATGAGATCGTCGATGCTGTTCAAGAGGGAGAGAAGTTGATTTCTCTCGTACTCCAGTTTTGCCTCTGCCTGTTTACGGTCCGAAATATCACGGTCCATGGCAATGATATATTTTTTCTTACCGAAATTCATCAACCCTGCGTTGATTTCCAGCGGGAATTTAGTACCGTCTTTCCGGACATGAACAACCTCGCCGGAAAGCCACTCTCCTTTCAGCGCAAGTTTAATTTTTTCAGGCAGAGATGTTGCCGACTCGTCCGCATCAAGGTCGGTAATTTTCATTGCCAGCAACTCTTCTCTGGTATAGCCGTGCATGATAACAGCAGCATGGTTTACTTCAACGATTCTTCCGCGGTTTCCCCCTTCAGCTTCCAGTATAAGGATGGATTCCCCGGCTTTTTCAAAGAACAAACGGTATTTTTTTTCACTCTCATGCAGTGCATTCTCTGTTTTTTTACGCTGTATGGAAATGAATGTCGTAACTCCCGCAATAGCAACAAATACAACAACTGTGATAAATGCCTCACGAATGATTATGAAATCCGGCGAATAGACAAGAATTGCAATAAGATAAGAAAATGCCAACAGGACAGAGAATAGAAATCCCTTTTTCAGGTAATAAAAACAGGCAATAATAATAGGGAAATAAAACAGATTCTGAGAAACAATAAACCGTCCTGTACTGAGACAATATATGCTGACCGCAATCGACAGGATGGTTGTGGCAATAACCGCAAGAAAATGCCGGGGGTATGATCCGGTTCCTGTAATTTTTTCATCTATGTTCATTTTTTACACCCTCTATAGTTATTAAATATTTATACCATCTCTTTAACTATCTATTTACCTGCTTCAACGGGTAGTATTATCCTGAACGTTGTCCCCTTTTCAGGCTTGCTCTCCACCTCTATCTTTCCCCCGTTCGCTTCTACAAGGTTCTTGCAGACTACCAGTCCCAGCCCTATTCCCTTTGACTTTGTCGTAAAGAGGGGCTGGAAGAGCTTCTCCATATTCTCAGGGGATATGCCTTCTCCGGTATCTGTGATACTGATTTCGATGAAATCAGTATCAGGTTTCAAGTTGAAAGTTTCAAGTTGCAAGAGAGATGACTCCGACTCTGAACTCGCAACTTTAGTCTTGAAACTCGCAACTCTTTGCGCAGTAATGCGCAGCGCACCGCCGGCGGGCATGGCCTGCACCGCATTAATGATGAGGTTCTGCAGTACCTGACCCATCTGGAAAGGATCGACGTTTACCTGGGGCAGTGTATCGGGGATGTCAGTTTGCACATCAATGTTCTCCGGTTTGGTGCATTTGTCGAGAGCCTGGGTTACCAATGCCCCCACTGTAATCGGAGTTATCTTGGGTATCTTCGTTCGGGCAAAGTCAAGGAGATCAGCTATGATGTGCTGGGAATTATCGATCTCCTGCTTGATGATATCGAGGTATTCTTTCACAATGTCATCCGCATCAGTCATGACGGTCTTCAGGAAATAAACCGCGTTATTTATCACTCCGAGGGGGTTACGGATCTCGTGTCCCACAATCCCGGCGAGTTGGCCGAGGATGGCAAGTTTTTCCTTGCGGATAAGCTGCTGCTGGGCATTGAGGAGTTGCTTCGTTCTTTCTTGCACCTTTTCTTCGAGCTCTTCGTTTAATGTGTGGAGTTCCTCCTCGACCTTCTTGCGGCTGGTGATATCGCGGGAATTGACCACCACTCCCTTCACCGCCTCATTCTCCATCATGTTCTGACAAACCAGTTCCAAAATACGCCATGAGCCATCATTATGCAACAAACGGAGTTCTGTAGATAAGGCGATGTCCGGGTTTTGAATTGTGCGGGTAAAGAGATCCCGTGCGGCGGACACATCCTCAGGATGAACATACTCGAAGATGTTCCGGTGGACCAACTCTGACGGTTTAAACCCCACCACATGTTCCAGCGAAGGACTTATGTAACATACGGTGCCATCGGTATTCAAGATTGTTATGATATCGGAAGCATTTTCGATCAGTGATCGGAAATGGGCTTCACTGCTGCTTAACGCTATTTCCGCACGGCGTCGCGCCATTATCCTCTGCAGGTCATTGGCCACTATCTGTATCCGGACGGCATCAAGCTCACGGTACTCTTTAGATTTGTTTCCCACACCAAATATGATCCGGACTTTATCCCCCTCAACAACAGGGATGCTCATAAACCGTCTTACAGTGGTATGCCCTTCAGGAAGTCCTTTCCGGTTGGGAGAGCTGGAAAATTCATTATAAATGACGGGACGTCTGAGGCGCACGCAATCAACCCAGTTGCCTGCCTGATCGAGAGGATAATGTGTTGCATAAGATGCCGTACAGTTCCTGAGCGCTTCCGTGTTCCAGGTCGTCAGAATGACGTTCTTCTGGTCATCGGATACGAGGTGAAAGAAACCGATGGTGCTGTCAGTCAAATGGACCACGTAATCCAGAACGTAGTCGTAGAGGTCTTTATCTGCCAACGCAGGCTCTTTTTTATACAAATCGATCAGGAAGTTCTTCAAAGCTACTTCTTCGCTTAGCCTTTGCTCCGTCTGCTTACGCTCTGTGATGTCTGTGTGAATACCAATTAAACCGATAATGTTGCCATTGTCATCCTTGATGGCATCTGCCCGCAAATAAACCGGGAATCGCCGCCCACTCTTGGCTACCATCGTGGTCTCGCCCATCCAGGGGTTGCCCTGTATGATTGTCTCGAATACCTCGCGTCCCACTTCAGGATCTGCATACGTAACGATGGGCGCCAACGGTTTGTTGAGCTCTTCAACCGAATATTCAAACAAGTCAAGGAAAGCTTTGTTATGGTAGAAATGGCTCCCCTGAGGATCTGACATGCCGATGGCCTCTCCGGAGCTTTCTATGGCCTTCCGGATTTGGATAAGTGTCTCTTCGACCTGTATGCGTCCGGCAACCCCGTTTTTAAGTTCTATATTTACTTCAGTCAGTTGGTTGTATGCCTTATTGAGTCTGGTCTGCCCCAGTATCTCGTTCTTCAGTATGAGGGCCGCATAACTGAAGAAAGTCGGTAATTGTTGGCGTAGTGCATCGGTCCCCATGTGCATCCCCTCCATCTTTAATACTCCTATAAGATCAGGGCCTACAAGAAGGGGAAATACCCAGGTCATTGCTTTTGTAAATTCAGGCGTCATCATCATCGTGTCGCTGAAATCGTGTTCATATACGGCAGGTTCGTGACTTTCCAGGACTTTTTTTACAGAGGCGTCCTCGATGACATCAAGCTTCATTTTTTCACCGAAGACATCGCTATAATAGATGTTGTCGTCGATAAAATAATAGATTTTCAGATTTACGCCGCCGATATTGTTGAGGATGACCTGCAACATGGCTTCAACCGTGTCTTCAATGCCGCTCACGGCGCTTAATCTGCTCATCATGTGGATAAGCAGATTAAGGTATGACTTTTCCGCAGCCAGCTTTTCGAGACGGTCCCTCAGGCTCTTCAGTTCCTCTGCGGATATATTGATCATTTCCGTCATTAAGCTCCCCTCATGATTTTGTCATTGCTGCCTGCAATACTAATTCAAGATGTTCGAGCGAAACATCCATCCACTTGAGGGGCAGACCTACCATCTTACCCGCCGCTTCCGCTTCCGCCGCGAAATCCCCTGAGCAGGGCGTACGGATACAGGCAAGATATTTTCTGTCACCCTGATAGATGGCCTTCCAGATTGCCTCATTATCCCCCAGAGTCTTTTTCAGGATAACTTCAAATCTTCGTGCCCAGTCTTTCAGTAGAAAAAAGGCGCCCTTTGACAGCTCCCCGGTGAACCGTTCATAACCGAGAAGCATTTCCACACAGTTCTGTCCGGTGGTCCTTGATACTTTTGCATCGTCAAGTATCTTCTCCATGAGGGGGTGGCATGCGCCGTAAAAGATGATGGTCTTACGTCCTGTATGTTTTGCAAGAGCAAACATCAGATTTTTTGAGAGGGCGTCGAAGTCGATATGAAGGGTTGAGTCAAGAAAAAATGTATCCAGCGGCCATCCGTTTTTCTCAATGAGAAACTTTATTTCTTCATGCAGGATGCCGCACCCCAGAAGGAGAAGCCTGTCTTTGCTCATCGCTGCTCCCGAATTTCATAGCTTCCGAATTCATAGGCTGCCTCCAGCATGGCCCTTATGTTCTCTTCGGGAATACCATAGGGCATGAGCAGTGTTCCAAACAGGAACTTTCCTCCCGGCATACCCTGGTCAATCATTCTGCGGACTTCGTCGCGGATACGGTCCTTTGACCAGTCAATGAGTTTGATGTCGTTGATAACTCCGCAGCACAGCCCTCTTCCCGCGATTATTTTCTTCCCCTCAGCTATGTCATCCATAGGGCTCAGATAGAAGACCGATATCCCAAGATGTTCGATCACCATGTCAATAACGTTGTTGAAGTGTGAACTTCCGCAGTAATAGACCACGCCCTGCGTACCTGTCGGTTTTAAGTCCCGCTCCATCCATGGAAGGGAAAGCTCCTTAAAGAGCTTCATGGGGATAAAATCGGTAGAACCGAAAGGATTCGAATAGATAAACACGTCGGTGCCGGCGTCCCGATAGGCCGTAAGCTCCTTTTGGAAAAAGTCCGAGCATTTCGTCAGGAGCTCGTCGCGAACATCGGCAGGGCCGACAAGCAACAGCTCCATCCATTTTTCCATCCCCATCAGAATGGCAGGCAGGGTCATAGCTGCGGTGACGTACGCGCAGATAGGGTACTTACCGCCGGCTTCTGCGCGAAGAATTTGCAGGCATTTCAGTGATTCCTGGAATTCCGGATGGCCGGATATGTCATCAGGAACCTGGAGCCTGTGGATATCGTCATAGGTATTTATCACCATCTCCCCCACGTTCGGAGGTCCGTCTTTTGCGAAAATGGTTTTCCTGCACCCCAGGAGTTGTGCCTCCTTCCCCACGTAAAAGAGGCTCCAGAGATTGTCATAGCCATATTTTTCCCGCATTCTGAGTTGCCCTTCGGCAACATACTCGCCCTTTGAATAATATTCCTCAAGAGACATCCCCAGTTCTTTTGCCCCCTGATCGAGAAGATTGCAGAATACAGGGATGCGATCGGATTCTTTCCCGTTTATTGCTGCCACAAGTCTTTCCATTCCCGTAATCATGTGCGACCCCCCTTGATAAGATTGGTTATGACTCTCCCGGCCGTAATGCCGTTCTCGGCCCAGGCATCGGCCTGCACGGTTTTATGCAGGTCATGGTCAAAACGGTACGGCGCGCCGCCGACAGCTATTTTGATCTTGTCTTCAAGACCCCGCTCTTTCAGAATCTGCCGCACCTTGAGGCACCCGTTCTCCCCTCTGGCCGTATGGACCATCATGGAGGATATGCCGATCACTTGCGCATTGTGCGCAACGGCTTCATCGACAAAACGCATGGGCGTGACATTAAGTCCAAGATCGGTAACGTCGATCATGAAAGCCCTCAGACACCCCGTAACAATTCGTTTTCCGAGCCCGTGAAAATCTCCCCAGGATGTCCCTATTACCACACTACCGATGACATTCTGGCCATGCTCGAATCTCGGGATCATCTCTTCGACCACCTCCGCGCCTATCTGGGAAGTCATGAAGTGCTGGGCAAGACTTGCGTCGAAATTTTCACTGATGGCCTTGATCATCGATTCGATGGCAGGAATGACGATCTGAAATACCACATTCTCCGGGGTAATACCGTCATCAAGGGCATCGTGAACAACCTTCAGCGCCCTTTCACGGTCGGTGTCGAATATGGCTTCGTTATAAGCTTTGACGACCTGTTCAAACATATAACCTCCTTTGAATATACCTTTATCTCAAACCAGCAGTCTGTCCAGTTTCACTCTCATAATACTCAGTATTATTCAAATCTAAATCCCTTCTCCCGAAACAATTTTACACATACCTCTCCTTCTTATCATAAAGGATATCCTTAGTTCTCTTCTATCTCTTCAAGGGCTGCAACATCCCGCAGCCGGGTCTGTAGGGACGGTGAGAAGCCATGGCCTCAACAGCATCGGCTACACCTATAATCCTGGATTCGAGAAGAATTCGGTCATTCTTGAGACCTTGTGGATAGCCTGAACCGTCTAATTTTTCATGGTGTTGAAGGGCTATTTCGGCTATAGGACAGGGCAATTCGCGGTATTTGTCTTCACTTACCTTCAGTTTCTCCTCTGTCTGTTTACGTTCGGTGATGTCGCGGATTATGCCCCGGTATGAGGTAATCACCCCGCTTTTCTCCTTAACGGCTGTTAAGGAGCAATGCGTGATCATCGTCTCGCCGTTCTTCTTTTTTACCAGGACCTCATATTCGGCGGTATCCTGTTCGTTTACCAATGCAAGTATCCGCTTTCTGTCTGATGGATTTGCATACACATCCTTTTCTAAATCGAGACTCAACACCTCCTCTTTTGTATCATAACCGAACATTGCAATACCCTTCTTGTTCATATCGAGGATTTTCCCTTCGGGGGAGGTGATGAAAAGGCCATCAAAGGACTCTTCGAAAAGGGTCCAGTACTTCTCCTCGCTTTTCAGTAACGCCTTCTTCACCAGCTTGAGGTCTGATTCCGATTGTTCCAGTTTTTGGATTCTTTGTTTTAAGAAAGATATTTCTTTGATCAGTGCTGAATTTGTTCTGGGCAAATCTTTCATCTATCCCCCAGATGGTAACAAAATAACGGCAAGATATATTATGAATATTATTGTAGATCAGCAGAGTTGTCAATTGTAAATCCATGGGAAATACATTGCCTCTGCAAACGGGATGCAAAATCGGCAACGCAGCGCATGCTTCATTGTCGTTATTGCACATATTTTTTATGGTTTTAGGGAATTTATTATTTAGGTAGTTCATTACGACTTTTAAGTTGCCGCTGTTAACCACTTGTCAACCATGCAATAAAATATGATTGACAGCAATATCGGGAATATTGTAAATATTATCCTTTTGGTTTCTCAATCAGTGTATGATAATGCAATGATAAGAAATGGAAGAATAAACCAAAGGAGGCCTTGATATGTTATCAAAAAGGGCAGATATGTTAAAACCATCGCCGACATTGGCAATTACCGCAAAGGAAAAGGCGCTTAAGGCTCAGGGATTGGATATTGCCGGATTTGGCGCAGGCGAGCCTGATTTTGATACTCCGGACCATATAAAACAGGCAGGAATAAAGGCGATTAATGATAATTTTACGAGATATACCCCTGCATCCGGAATTGACTTATTGAAGGACGCAGTGATCGAGAAGTTTAAAAGGGATAATGATCTTACATATAAACGTGACGAGGTTATAATATCCTGCGGAGGCAAACATACCCTGTATAATCTCTTTCAGGCAATATTTCAGGAAGGCGATGAAGTCCTCATCCCTGTTCCGTACTGGGTTTCATACCCTCCAATGGTTGAGCTTGCGGACGCAAAGCCGGTATTTGTGGAAACATATGAAAACGAAGACTACCAGCTTACCGCAGACATGCTGAAAAAATATATAAATAAGAATACGAAGGGAATAATCCTCAACTATCCTTCAAACCCTGCAGGTTCTATTTTTTATCGTGAAAACCTGGAACAGATCGGAAAGCTTGCGGTTGAAAATAACTTTTATATTATCTCTGACGAGATTTATGAAAAGCTTGCCTATAATGAGTATGTCCATATGAGTATTGCATCTATGGACCCTTCTTTTAAAGAGAAAACAATTATCTGTCATGGAGTATCCAAAACATATGCAATGACAGGATGGAGAATCGGTTTTGCCGCAGGTCCGTCCCCTATTATAAAAGCAATGGGTAATATACAGAGTCAAAGTACTTCCAACCCCACATCAATCGCGCAGATGGCCGCAGTTGCCGCGCTGAACGGTCCCCAGGAGAGTATCACCTTGATGCTGAAGGAATTTAAAAAGAGACGGGACTATCTTGTGTCTGAATTGAGGAGTATAGAAGGCGTGACCTGTTATAGCCCTGGTGGTGCGTTTTATGTATTTCCCAACTTTAGCGCCATACTCGGCAAGAAATATAAAGGCAAGGTAATTGATAACTCGTCAATATGGACGGAAGTGCTTCTCGAGCAATTCCATACAGCCGTTGTGCCCGGAATAGAGTTCGGCAAGGAAGGATACATAAGACTTTCCTTTGCAACATCCATGGAAGTAATTCAAAAAGGGGTCGAGAGAATAAAGCAGGCAGTTTCATTACTCCAATGAGCACAATGAAGCAAAGACAACATTGTTTTATGCCTGTTTTACAGTTCCAACCATGAATCGGAATACAGGGTTTGACCGAGAAGGACCCTTGCAGTTTTTATGTAATTAATCTCATCTTTTAAAAGTTCGGAGACATCCACCTGATCTCCATCCATTACTCTGTGTACAAGCGCTTCGAGTCGGGGTTTTTCGCCTTTTACGATAGCGCGTAGTTCCGTATCGAAAGCGTCGACGATTGCCGAATATATACCGTAACGTTTGATCATAATAAGGTAAGTTCTGTTGATGATTCCTCTGAGGTTGTTGGGTGTGCCGTTTGATGCGTTTGAAAGTCCACATGTTGATTTGGAAGACGGTGAAAGTTCGGGAAGCATCATAACAAATTCAGTGCAGCCCTGCAACTGAGCCTGCTGAGTGTTGATGGGCAGCACAATGGGGTCGAACCATATATCTTCTTCCCGTATTTCATACCTGGCTGCCTCTGCCATAATCTGGGCGGCAAGCAACCCTCTTTCATTCGAATCTCTTGGAATGCCATCCGGTCCGAGAGTGAGTCCTATGAAAGAAGCCCCGTATTTCTTTGCAAGCGGCATGAGGGCCTCCATTCTTTCGGGCCGCGCAGAAATCGAATTAATCAATGCTTTTCCTTTATGAGCCCGCAAACCTGCCTCAATGGCTTCTATATTCATCGTGTCTAAGGAAAGAGGGATATCTGTTACCTCCTGAACGGTTTTTACGACCCACTCCATAAGTTCTGGCCCTTCCTTACGGGCGGGTCCGAGATTTATATCCATCAAATCCATACCGGCCTTTGTCTGTGCTTCCGCCATAGCCCTGATTGGTTCAGGGTCTCTTTGCTTCAGAGCTTCCCCGATTTTCTTAGACATTACATTAAGGTTTTCTCCTATTAACAACACAGCAACCTCCTTGATATCAGCATTTCAGAACATTATATCAATTTCATTCCTTACTATACACTAAATAGTTTCTATCCGGAACTCCAGGTCAGTATTCTATTGACACAGGAGGCTGCCGGTTGTATTATAACCGGCATGAAAGGAGAGCTTTTCGTAACATTCCCAGAATGAAAAGATACGATTATTTCTATAAATTATTTAAATTTGTTATGCTGTTATTGGTATTGATTTTGACGTGTCAACCTGTTGCAGCGCTTTCTTCCATGGATACCTCTGTTCCTGTTAATGAGGCTGCCATGAAGCTGATAAAATTTTGCATTGAACCCAAAACAGGTCTTGATGAACATGCTCTTGCAACACTGGTGGATTATGTCCTTGGCTCGAAGCAAAGTAAGGAATATGCTCTCCAGAAATCAATGGAAAGTACCGGGGCATATTATGAATTTGACACAAAAATCAACTTCCCCCGATTTATAGAGTATTCGTATAACCCTTTTATCCCGCCTGTAATAACGAGACCTTCTTCTTTACGCTATTCTATTTGGGCAAACTATCGAGGTGAAACCCAAAAACTGCCTAACAATTGGAAGCCCGTTTATGCTGGTGGAAATCCTGTTGTTATCCATGGAATACAGCATGAATCTGATACGCCAGACCTTAATACCGGTGTTTATCATGAATATGAACTAAAACGAACGCTTATTATGCTCAATCATAAAGGGCAACAGGTAATGGTTTCCATATCAAAGCAGATCAATATATCCAATGTGGGAAAAAAAGGGGTTATTCTTGGCAACGACAATGGCTGGAGCTACTACTATTCCGGGGAACCCGGTTCTACAAGGGCAGGTCTTGGATGGGTCAAGTCATACATTTATGATTTTTTTTCAGTTGGTGTATATGCGGAATCCGGTACTGCGCCTGCCATGGTCAGAACAGGTGTTTTTCAGTGGCTGCGCGCGGGCTGGTCAGGAATAAATTTTGTTAAATCAAAACATATTGTTGAAGGACTGAAACGCTTTTCCCGTGACTGCAGGATGAATCTGGAATCTCCTCGTATGCCTGCCCCGAATCAGATAATTTCTGTTTACGAATGGCTTTCGAATATGCCGGCAGATGATCTACACAAGAAATATGCTGTCTTGCAGCAGGAACAGCGGTCTTCAGCTATAGAGACAGGTAAAATCAGTAAAACCGAATCAGACGAACAAGCGTCTTTTGCCAATATAAAAAAAGAGCAAATGCTTCAAGAACTTATGCTGGAATATCTTAAAAAAACCCTTGGGAAACCAACGTTATTTGGGAAGAAATTAGGCGATATAGGAACATAAAAGAATCCCTTAATAATCTGTTATTGCTGTTGGGTTATTGTTCAACCATTAAAGGGTCATTCTTGCTATTATACCACCTTACCACCCGTCCTGCCTCAAAATCGATATATGAGAATCCATAGTTCCACCTGTTCCCGGAAATATGAGTCGGAGTTCCCTGTATTGCCAGTACATCATCCGTTGTAGAACCTACCGTGAAGTATTCTTTTTGTGCATCGGGTTCATTAAAAGGCGCCATCCTTACATTCAACGGGTCGAGCTTGCTATTATACCACCTTACCACCCGTCCTGCCTCAAAATCGATATATGAGAATCCATAGCTCCACCTGTTCCCGGAAATATGAGTCGGAGTTCCCTGTGTTGCCAGTACATCGTCTGTTGTAGAACCTAATGTAAAATATTCTTTCTGCACATTTGATTTCTTAACGGGTATCATCCTTACATTCAACGGGTCGAGCTTGCTATTATACCACCTTACCACCCGTCCTGCTTCAAAATCGATATATGAGAATCCATAGCTCCACCTGTTCCCGGAAATAAGAGTCGGAGTTCCCTGTATTGCCAGTACATCATCCGTTGTAGAGCCTAATGTGAAATATTCTTTTGTTAACAAATGTCTTTTTCCGGTATTTTTTGTTATTTTCACTGAAGGTCTTCCCTGAATTGTCGGCTTTCCCGTTGATGATTCAGCATCATCAGAACTGGAAGATTTTATTTGATCCGGAATCAAAATAGCAGGAGACGCATTGCGATCTTGCTTCTTATTTTTTTGATCTACATAGATTATTGCTATAATTGTCAGAATAACAAGTGCGCAAATTGGCGGAATCCATATTAAAAATCTGTTATTTTTAGAGGTGATTCCGCCGGTATCTTCAGAAGGCGACTCAGGATATTGTTCTGTAATGGGCGCGTCTTGCGTTGCATCGGGATAAATATTTGTGTCTGTTACAATGTTTTTGCTTTCATAAAAAGACAGCAGTCCTTCATATGCAGCATTTATTTCTTTGAGTTTTTCCGTTGCTTTTTTCTGTAAGCGGGGATTGTCAACAAAACGGTCCGGATGCCAGACCTTGGCCAGGTCTTTATATGCCTGCTTTGTTTCTTCGAGTGAAGCGTATCTCGAAACCCCGAGAATCTGAAAATATTTTTTGACAAAATGATCCAAATTATTCCCTGTAATTGAATATACTTCTATTTTTCATAATGATCAAAAATTTATTAGAATGATTATATTCACATGATAATTCTTTAATCCGGTTTTTTGCTTGTCCGAATGTATGTAAGGTAATCCATTATGATTTGACGGTGATCAAAGGCAATTTGTCCGGGCAGTTCATTTTCAGGAAATACTTCTGCTTTTTTTGCATCATCCTGTCCCTGAAGTGTGCCTTGTCCATTGCCGATGAATACGACTGAAACGGTGTGAAAACGAGGGTCTCTGCCTGGTTTTGAGTAAACATGAAATTGTTCGGTCAATGTTACATCAAGAGAGGTTTCTTCTTTTGCTTCTCTTATCGCAGCGTCCTCAACGGATTCGCCGATTTCGACAAATCCTCCTGGCAGAGCCCAGCCAGGAGGAGGGTTCTTACGTTCAATAAGAACAATTCCTTCTTTATATTGGATAATTACATCAACAGTCAAAAAAGGTGTTTTTAGATTCATTGTTACTCCAGTTCAAAAACTTGTGCCCTCTTTCTTTAAATATACCACGACAATATTCGTGTTCAACAAATAACTTGTCCTTAATAAAATACACAAAAATTACCGGGTCCTCTCTGGGTGCCGTAAAGCTTTACACCACCATATCATTTATGCTATTCATCTTTCAATAATGAATTTTTATACCGAGTCGCATTCAAAAGCAGACCGAGGCATCGACAAGGAGCCGACGCAGGCATACAACAGCAGTATGTCGAGGAGTGCGACGAGGAGAAAACGAAGGTATGCGAATGAAAGCAACTCGGTATGAGATAATAATTGACAGCCATGCCCATTGGGGACCTTCCCTGTCAATGGGCACGAATGTAACCACAGGGGAGTTGCAGAGGCAACAGAAGGAGTCGGGTGTAACGCATGTGGTTATCATCCCGTTTCCGTCCACAGCAATTACAGATAATGAAATTAATGTAAAGCTTCTCAATGAAACAGCAAGAGTTCCTGATTTTATACCCTATCATTACATCAGGGAAAATTATGATAAGGATGATTTTGATCCTTTACCGGGCTCATATTATGGAGGAAAATGGCATTGGATGAGGGGGGTGCAGGATATGGCCTCAAATTATGATGTTCTGAACGATGAGTCTCTCCCCGGTCTTATAGAACAAATCAGAAAGACAGGTAAACCCGTTATTATTGAAGAAGAGCTTGCTTTTACAGAACGGTTTGTTGAGATGGCGCAGGGAATTCCCCTTATTATTCCGCATCTCGGTATGCTCGGCGGCAATCCTCATATGTTTTTACGGAGTTTTAAAAGCAAAGAGAACATATATTTTGATACTGCTCTTGGGTCTCAGGATACGATCTCAAGATTTGTAGAAACAATAGGCCCCGAAAGAGTTCTCTTTGGTTCTGATGTCCCTTTTGGTTCAATGAAAAGCGAGCTTTCCAAGGTTCTTGCGTTACCGATATCTTATGAAGAAAAAGAACTGCTCCTCTATAAGAATTTCCTGAGACTTACGCTTTACAAATTAGAACCGTAAGTTGTCTTTACCCTTCTGGATTTCTTCAAATATAGATACCATGCAGAGGCATACAGGATAGTCAGCAGACTGTTGAAAACATTATTCCCGGAAATGCCTTTGATTGATCCTGCCTGAAAACCCACCAATGTCGGGATAAATAATGAAAAGACCGAATACAGGGAAATGGCAAAAAGATATTTTTTTGCAGTGATTAATGCATTAGGGAGAACTTTCCATAAGGATATTCCTGTGTAGATGCTGAAAACTGCCAATCCTATGCTGCATGTCCCGTTTATCAGCACCATCCTTAACAACTCGGTATGTTTATCGAAATATGGTTTTGTCAGATTGGTCATAATAATAGAATTTAAAACTATAGAGGAAGGGTCAAGGATTGTCAGACTTATGCACATAAGCAAGAGCCAGCCCTTTACGCCTTTTAGTTGTAAGCTTATTTCATCCATGTTGTTGTAACCTTTTGAATATTGTTATAACATTCATTACTTGTTTCACAGTATCAATTTCTGAGGATTTACTTCCTCGATTGCTCTTGAATTGAAACATCAATGCCGAACCCGGTGTTTGCGACAGCCTTTTTCAACGTCATATACTTATCGGCTGTGTCGTGAAAATAATCCATGTTTTATATACTTCTCTATACTCAGGGGCTATTTGTATTAAAAGCCGCGCTTCACCAAAAAAACGATAAAACGCGGCTTTTTTTAAGATCAAAGTTTTAAAACATTAATACTGATAAGAAGTAGGAATTTTCTTGGCTTTTTCCTGTTTTGTCCAGTATTCGATGCGTTCTTTTACAAAATTCAAATATTGATCGATTTCAGCAGCCTTAAAACCCTTGG
>Ga0074195_1001871_pt1 | contig 26619 bp, 29 predicted proteins | sample EPASupsiteHSE623_FD_64525 | JGI IMG/M metagenome (GOLD analysis project Ga0074195, IMG submission 64525) | Bioremediated contaminated groundwater from EPA Superfund site, New Mexico - Sample HSE6-23 | ecosystem: Environmental > Aquatic > Deep subsurface > Groundwater > Contaminated ... | reverse complement strand
TTTTGCAAGAGCTGCTGCATATTCCCATTGTTCTTCATCTCTTTCGTCTAACTCTTCTTTTATATTTTTTACTTGTCGAAATTTTGAAGTAAGGTCTTTATTATTTTGTTCATCGTGTTGTTGAGTTTTTTCATCATCAAAAGCGTCAATTCCACTTTCAATTAGCTCTTTTTTTAGATAATCATAAATCTCTTCAGCGTACATATTTTTGAATTTTTTATCATAATTTACTCCTTCAGGCATTTTCATACCATTTTTAGAAAGTAAATTATTGATTGCATAATCAGTTGCTAATTGCCAAAGATAACCTTTTCTTTTTAGTTTTCTTTGTTGGTGAGATAAAATATGATGCATAACACAGTTTGTCAAGATAAATGAGAGTTCTTCAATAGAGCAACTCTCTATAAATTCAGAATTGTATAAAAATCTCACTCCATTACTTGCATAAGATTTTATATTTTCATTTGATTCATGTTTTAATCTTGATGCCAACATCCCAAAATAGGGATATTTTGTTGTTAGTTGGCTTTTGGCTTTTGTAAGAAGTAAGTCAGAGTTCATAATCAACGAAGCAATGTGTTGAATTTTTTTATCCACAATGGCCAAGATTTTAGATGGTCAAGTTCAATTCTTCTTTGTCTTAAATCTTGAATAATCATAACTGCAAATTCCCCTGGAAGATTTAAAGAGTAGTTTAGAAGATTGTCTAACTCTTTTGTTCTTGTATCTTCATTTACTCTAATGGCAAGTGCAGTACAAAGTATATGTAAAGCTGAGGTGTCTGTTGGAAACTCTTTTTCAGTTCCATCTAAAATACCATCCATATTTGGAAGTTCTTTTATAACAGCTTTAAAACCCAAAAATGAAGCAGCTAACTCTTCGCCAATTGCTCCACTAATCAATGCCATTATCAAATCATCTTCAGGAGTTGATAATAAAACTTCATTTACATAATGCCAAGTTCGAGGAGTTGCAAAGGCTTTTGTATCACTTTGAGTGTTAAATGTAAAAAGTGCATCGGGTCTATATGAGATAAATGAGATAATAGATAAATCAATATTATTGTTTATCGCCCAAACTCTCCAGTCATCAACGCTAACTTCCATATCAAGGTGAATAAATCTATTTGCAAGTGGTGCAGCCATTCTAAAAACTACACCTCTATCGCTTTCTCTATTTCCGGCTGCAACTATTGACCAACCATCAGGAAGAGTGTATTCACCGATTTTTCTATCTAGGATTAGCTGATAAGCAGACGCTTGAACCATTGGAGCTGCTGTGTTTAACTCATCTAAAAACAAAATTCCCTCTTTAATACTTCCATCAGGTAAAAAAGAAGCTGGTGCCCAAATAGCTGTTTGATTAACTGCATCAAAAAAAGGAATTCCTCTTAAGTCAGTTGGGTCAAGTAAAGAAAGCCGTAAATCTATACAAGCTATTCCTTTTTCCTTTGCAATTTGTGCAATGATTGAAGATTTTCCAATACCAGGAGGTCCCCATAAGAATATAGGTACTTTTCTTTCACATAAGTGTTCAATTGATCGTTTAATTTTTTGTGGATTCATGAATATCCTTTATTTATGGGAACTCTATTGCAATAATCGTTCCTCATATTTGAAAGAGTCTGAAAGAGTCTATTAGCTATAATCAAAAAAAATATTTTAGGGATAGATTTGAAAATAGCAATAATAGGTGGTGGAGCAGCAGGAATAATAGCTGTAATCACAGCCAAAAGATTAAACAAAAATTTACAAATAGATTTATTTGATGCAAATAAAAGCATAGGTAAAAAGATATTGGCTTCGGGAAATGGAAGATGTAATATCTCAAATACAACAATTACTTCAAAAAACTATATAGGTGAAAATCCTGATTTTGTAAACCATGCTTTAAAAGAGTTTGATTTCAAAGCCTTTGAAAAGTTCTGCAAAAGCATTGGACTTTTACTTGATATAAAACCAAGTGGAAAAGTATATCCTTTGTCAAATGAAGCAAAATCAGTAGTAAATCTTTTGGAACTAGCCCTAAAAGAGTTGGATATAAATCTATATTTGGAAACTTTTATAAAAGATATAGAAAAAATAGAAGATAAATTTGTAGTAAAAACGCAAGAATTAGAATACAAAAACTATGACAAAATCCTAATCTCAAATGGTTTAGGAGCAGCTCCACAACTAAATGCAAATGAGAGTGGTTTAGACTTCGCTTCAAAATTTGGACATAGTTTCAATCCAACTTATCCCTCACTTGTAGGACTTCAAACAGAATCTTCATATAATGGAAAACTACAAGGTGTAAAAAAAGAGTGTAATGTAAGTCTGTTTATAAATGGAAATTTAGAGCAAGAGATTTTTGGAGATGTATTATTCACAAGTTATGGAGTTTCAGGTTTTGCAATATTAGATATATCACAACTAGCAGCTTTAAACTTGAGTTTATACCAAGATGTAAAAATAGCAATAAACTTTTTTCCAAAAATAAACAGAAATGACTTAGCCGACCAAATACAAAGCCTATTTAAAAACCTACCAACTCAAAAAGCAGTTGATATTTTAACGGGAATGGTATCAAATAAAATAGCACCAGTTTTATTAGATATTTGCAAAATTGATATAAACACAAAAGCCTCTGAAATAAATGCAAAACAAATAAAAGCAATCTCATATCAATTAAACCAATGGAAACTAAAAGTAACCGACACCCAAGGTTTCGGACATGCAGAAGCAAGTGGCGGAGGTGTAAGAACTGCTGAGATAGATAATAAAACTTATGAGAGTAAGCTATGTAAAGGTCTGTTTTTTGCTGGTGAAGTTTTAGATATAGTAGGAAATAGGGGTGGTTTTAATCTTCAATTTGCATGGGCGAGTGGGTATTTGGTTGGAAAGAGTTTGGGAAAATAAAAAAATAGATATTTAAATAGGAAATTTATGATTCAACAATTAATTTATAATAGGCGTAATAGATTATTTATAGTGGCATTGTGGTTTATATTAATTACATATTTTCTAATACAATGGGTAATTGATGATAAATCATTTGAAACTGGAGTTGCAATTCTGGCACTTTTTGCTTCAAATATTTTTTCAATAATGATTCCCACAAAAAAAGATACTTTTAAAGTTGATATTTTAGAAAAAGCAATAAAGTTGAAACTTCAATATAGTGAAGATTCAAAAGTTATATATCCAATCTTCGAATATAAAGATAATACATCTATTGAGAAGAAAATAAATAATTTAATTAACTTTATATATTTGAGGTATCAACTTGATATCAAGAATAAAACAGCTCTAAAAAATAGTTTAGGAGAAAGTCTAGGAGATTTTTCTTCAGAATATGAAGTAACTTATAAAAATGAAAATATATTATGTCTAAAATTTCTTTCATATTTTTATTATAAAGGAGCAGCTCATGGAAATAGTGAAATTATTACTTTAAATATAAATCTTCTTACCGGAGAGGAATTTGAATTCAAAGATATTTTCAGAAGTTATGGTTATAAACCTATAGAAAAAATTGTTAAAGAGAAATTACTAAAACATGATTGTAAAGATATGTATTTTGATTTTGAATCTATACATTTAAGAGTGAATCAAAATTTTTATATAAATAGTAATGATGATTTAGTTATTGTATTCTTTAAGTATGAGATTGCACCAGGTTGTTGCAATATAATAGAAATTGAAGTTAAAAGAAAAGATTTTTTAGATTTTATAAATCCAAATGGTCCATTAAATCTTTTATATAGTAAATATACAGAGAATAGATATATTGATAAAGGACATACTTTTGATTATAGATTTTCACTTCATAAAAGGTTTAAATTTTAAAAAAGTGAGCATTTTCAAAATAGCGTAAAGAAAAATCAAATTAAATCTGTTAAGAAATTTGAACTGTTTGAGCGATTAGCGAGTTTTCAAATTTTAAGATTTAGTTTGATTTTTTAGCTATTTTGGAACTTTGCGAACGCTTTTCTTTTGCTTACTTTTCTTTACTAAAAAGAAAAGTGAGAAGCATCACAATAAAGAAATATAAAATATTCTAAAGATATTTTTTAATAATTACTTTCCAAATGATTTGGTCAAAATGGTACATTTTGTTATAATAACACCCACTCATTATCAAAGGAGTCTAAATGACAAAAAATGATATTTTAGAAAAACTAACTCAAGAAAAAAGTTATATCCAAAATACTTTTGAAGTTGATAAAATAGGACTATTTGGAAGTTATGCAAAAGATAAACAAACTGAAAATAGTGATATTGATATTTATGTAGAGTTCAAAAATAAGACATTTAAAAATATCTCTGGTTTATGGGTATTTTTAGAAGAACTTTATAATAAAAAAATCGATTTAATGCACAAACACAAAAGAAGTAATGGTGCAATTTTTGACAAAATCCAAAAAGAAGTGATTTATGGATAAATCAACAACTATTGAACTTATAGATTTTATTTTAGAAAGTATTAGACTTATAAATAGAAGATTTAAAAACATAAAATCAAGCGATGATTTTTTAGATTCAGATGAAGGTCTTGATAAATTAGATGCTATTTCTATGAGAATTCAAGCTATAGGCGAAGCTTTAAAGAATTTATATAAAAGAGAAGATGAACTTCTTTTAAAAGTTGCAGATAAAAACTATTGGAGTAGAATCATAAAAACAAGAGATTTTATATCTCATCATTATGTGGATATTGATTCTGAAACAGTTTTTGATATTTGTTCAAATGAACTGCAAGAATTGGAAATAAAAGTTGGAGAAATTAAAGGCTATTTAAAATAAACTTTTAGAATTTCTCCCTCAAAACAACCAACTTCCCAATCTTCCCAAATTCAAAAACACCTTTATTACTAAAAAGCCTATTATTTTCATCAAGTTTCAAAGGTTTAACATTCTTATAACTCTTACCTTCGTAAGTAAAACTAATATAGTTTTTATCGCCTATAGCTTTTTGTAAAAATCTAAATTCTATATTCATTAGTTCTCTTTATTTATCTCTTCAACTTTTTCATTTCCACCAAGAGTGCTATACAAACTTACTCGATTTGCTAAATCTTCTTGATATTTACTAATCAAATTTTGTCGGGCTGAATATAGAGTTCTTTGTGAAATCAGAACATTTAAATATGAACCAGTTCCCACTTTATATGCTCCAAGTGCGAGGTCATATCTTTTTGATATGGCATTTACAAGTTCTTTTTGTTTGTTTATTTGCTCATTAATTGTGGCTCTTGTGGCAAGTGAATCATTTACTTCTTTGAATGCTGTTTGGATAGTTTTTTCATATTGATTTAGGGCTATATCTCTTTGTGCGTAGGTATAATCCAGATTTGCACTATTTTGCCCAGCATTAAATATTGGAATATTTATATTTGGTGAAAAAGACCATACATTTTGCGCTCCACCATCAAAAAGTGATGAGAGTGATTTACTAGCAATTCCTGTATTTGCAGTTAGTGAAATCGATGGGAAAAAGGCAGCTCTTGCAGCTCCTATATTGGCATTTTTTGCTTTTAGATTATGTTCTGCTTCCATTATATCTGGTCTTGTTAATAAAACTTTTGATGAAATTCCAGCTTTTACAATCATCAACCAATTCTCATACTCTTTAAATTCTTTTGGTAAAAGTTCATCACTTAAAGGTTGAGCGATAAGTAGTTCTAGTGCATTTTTATCTTGTTTTATCATAGTGTTATATGAAATAACATTTATTTGGGCTTCTTTTAGTGAGGCACTTGCATCTAATACATCAGCTTGTGAAATCACACCTGCTGCAAACTTTTTTTGTGTTAATTCGTATGCTTTTTGTAGATTTTCAACTGTTTGTTTAGAGAGTCTTAATTGTTCGTTGTGGGTGGCTAATGTAAGCCAAGCATTAATTGTTTCAGAGATTAGACTAACTTTTACTGTATTTGCTGCAAATTGTGTTGAAAGATAACTTTGTAAGGCACTTTCATTTAGACTTTGTATTTTTCCAAACAGATCAATTTCGTAAGAAGCTGTAATATTTGCAGAATAATTATGTGAAGTTGTAGTTCCATTTGAAGAGTTTATTGCTCTTGCATTTTTCATATCACCATTTGCTTCAAGAGTTGGAAAACTATTAGAGTTTGAGATTCTATATGTTGCCCTTGCTGATTGGATATTTAAAAGGGCAATTTTTAAGTCTTTATTGTTTTTTATAGCAATATCAACAACTTTTTTTAAAGTATCATTTTGAACAAAATCTTCCCATGAAGGTTTTATTTGAGCCAAGTTTTCTTGGGTTTTTGTATCAACTGGATTATTCCATTCAAGGGGAATAACTTTAGAATCTAAAGGTTCTAGTTGTGGCTCTAGTGAAAAACATCCAGTAAAAAGAGTTGAAGCAAGGGCTATTGAAATAGTTTTTTTAAACATTTTGTCCTACCTTTTTTGCTGGGAATATTTTTTTTATTAAAACAAAAAATAAAGGAACAAAAAATATTACTAAAATAGTAGCAGTCAAAGTTCCTCCAACAATTCCTGTTCCAATAGAAATTCTACTATTTGCACCTGCACCTGTTGATAAAACAAGAGGCATAATTCCTGCAATAAAGGCTAAAGAAGTCATTACAATAGGTCTTAATCTCAATGTTGCTCCTTCAATTGCGGCTTCTACTAAAGGTTTACCATTTTTATATGCCGTATCCACAAACTCAATAATTAAAATAGCGTTTTTTGAAACCAAACCAATAGTTGTTAAAAGTGCAACTTGAAAATAAACATCATTGTCTAAACCTCTAAAATAGACAGCTAAAACAGCTCCTACAATACCTAAAGGAACAACCATTAAAATGGAAAATGGTACAGACCAACTTTCATAAAGTGCTGCTAAACATAAAAATATAATCAAAATAGATATCGTATATAATAATCCAGATTGTCCAGTAGCTAACCTTTCTTGATATGAAACTCCACTCCATTCATGCATTGTTCCCTCTGAGTAGTTATTTGCAATTTTGTCCATTTCATCCATTGCAACTCCTGAACTAACTCCTAAAGTTGCTGCTCCTTGGATTTGATATGAAGCAAAACCGTTGTAACGAGTTAGTTCTTCTGGTCCAAAATCCCATTTTATATTAGAGAACTCTTGAAATGAAACCATATCTCCATTTGAGTTTCTAACTTTCCACGAATATAAATCTTCAGGTTTTGACCTAAATGGTGCATCCCCTTGAATATAAACTCTTTTTACTCTTGCTCTATCTATAAAATCATTTACATAAACTCCACCCCAAGCAGCACTTAAAGTATTATCAATATTTGACATATTAAGACCTAAAGATAGAGCTTTTTGTATATCATAATCAATTTTTAATTGGGGAGTACTATTTGTTCCGTCTGCTCGAACAGAACTTATTTGTTCATTCTTTCCTGCATCTGCTAAGATTTTTTCTTTTATTTCATTTAAAGTTGTTCTTGATGTTATGGCATCTGCTTGAAGTTGGAACTCAAAACCATCAGTTGAACCTAAACCTTGAACGACAGGAGGATTCATTGAAATTACTCTTGCATCTCTTATGAAATAAGCAGATTTTGGATCTGCAAAAACTTTCATTGCTCTTTGTCCTATTACATCTGAACGATTTTGTTCACCAATTCTCACATCCCAATTTTTTAAAGAGATATAAGCTGTTCCTACATTTTGTCCACTACTTCTACTACTAAATCCAGAAATGGTGAAAATATTTTCAACATTTGAGGCTTCTTCTTTTTTAAAATAATCTTTTATAACTTGTGCAACTTCGACAGTTCTTGAAGTTACTGCACCTTCTGGAAGAGTGTATTGAATCATTAAAGAACCTTGGTCTTCTTTTGGTAAAAAACTTGTAGGTAGTTTTATAAAAACATATGCTAATACTCCAATAATAACACCATAAAAAATTATCCATTTAATTGGATTTTCTAATACACTATTTAAACCATTTTTATATTTTAAAGTAAATAAATCAAACTTTTTACCAAACCAATTTGTAAAACCTTTTGACTCTTTTTCATCATGTGGTTTTAAAATTGTCGCACATAAAGCAGGAGTTAAAGTCAAAGCTACAATAACAGATAAAACCATTGAAGAGATAATTGTAATAGAAAATTGTCTATAAATAACTCCTGTTGAACCACTAAAAAATGCCATTGGTAAAAATACAACTGATAAAACAGTAGCAACTCCAATTAAAGCACTTGTGATTTCTTGCATTGATTTAATTGTCGCTTCTTTTGGTGAAAGATTATTCTCTCTCATATTTCTTTCAACATTTTCAACTACAACAATGGCATCATCAACCAAAAGACCAATGGATAAAACCATCCCAAACATAGTTAGGGTATTGATTGAAAAACCTAGAATATTTAAAATACCAAAAGTTCCAAGTAATACAACAGGAACCGCAATAGCTGGAATCAAAGTTGCTCTATAGTTTTTAAGGAAAACATACATTACAAGAATAACTAATAATATTGCTTCCATAAGTGTTTTTACGACTTCTTTTATTGAAGCTTGAATGAAAGAAGTTGTGTCTCTTGGATAAGTAATCATATATCCTAAAGGAAGATTTGCTTCATATTTTCCTAAAAATTCTTTAATTCGATTAGATGTTTTAATAGCATTTGCACCTGATGCTAATTGAATTGCAATACCAGTTGATGGGAAACCATTAAGATTTGTGATATTACTATACGATTGCGAACCTAATTCAACTTTTGCAACATCACTTAATTTTACAAAAGAACCATTATTATTGTTTTTAATTATGATATTTTCAAATTCTTTTACCGTTTTAAATTTAGATCTTGCCGTTACCGTAACTGCTAATTGTTGATTATCAACAACTGGTAAACCTCCAAGTCGTCCTGCTGAGGCTTGAGAGTTTTGGGCATTAATTGCAGATTCTATATCTGATGGCATTAATTTGAAATTTTCAAGTTTTATAGGGTCTAACCAAATTCTCATGGCATATTGTCCACCAAAAACTTGTACTTCACCAACTCCATCTATTCTTGAAATACTATCTTGTAAATTACTTACTAAATAATCTGCAATATCTTCTTTATTCGCTTTTCCTGTTGAATCATATAATGAAGCAAGTAATAAAAAATCAGATTGTGATTTTGTAACTCTTACTCCTTGTCTTTGTAAATCATTAGGAAGTCTTGAAAGTATTTGTTGTACTTTATTTTGAACTTGAACTTGTGCAATATCTGGGTCTGTTCCTTGTTTAAAAGTTACACTAATTTTTGAATTTCCAGAAGAACTACTACTTGAAGAAAAATATATCATTCCCTCTAAACCAGTTAATTGTTGCTCAATTATTTGAGTTACACTATTTTCAACAGTTTGAGCAGATGCTCCTGTATAAGTTGCAGAAATATTTATTTGAGGTGGAGCAATATCAGGATATTGTTCTACTGGAAGTGTATATAAAGATACAGTTCCAGCTATCATAATTACTAAAGAGATAACCCAAGCAAAAATTGGTCGATTAACAAAAAAGTGAGCTAACATCTCAATCCTTTTAAAGCACTTTTATTATTTGTTTTCAACATATTTACTACTTACATCCACAGGATTAACCTTACTTTTTTCATTGATTTTATTTAAACCTTCAATAATAATTTTATCATTATTGTTAATTCCACTTGTTACGAGCCATCTGTTTCCAATGGCTCTTTCAATAGTAATCATCTGTTTTTTAATAGAGTTATCTTCTTGTACAAGTGTGATAATAGGATTTGCTTTTGCGTCCCTCGAAACAGCTTGTTGAGGCAATAAAAACGCTTTTGTATCAATTGCACCTTGAACTATTGCTTTTACAAACATTCCTGGTAATAAAATTCCTTTTTCATTTGGAAATAAAGCTCGAAGAGTTACAGAACCTGTGCTTTCATCAACTGCAATTTCTTGAAGTTGTAGTTCACCTTTGTGTTCATAAAGAGTTCCATCACTTAATGTTAAAGAAACTTCAGCATTTCCTTTTTGGATATTTTCTTGACTTAAAAGTTTTCGTAAAGCCAAAAGTTGAGTATTTGATTGACTTAAATCCACATAAACACTATTTGTATCTCTAATAGTAGCTAGTGCATCAGTTTGATTTACTGATACTAATGCCCCTTTTGTTACATTTGAAATACTAATATATCCAGAAATAGGAGCTTTAATATTTGTTCGTTCTAAATCAATTTTAGCACTTTCAAGATTTGCTTTTTTCTCTTCAACTAAAGCTTCTGCTTGAAGATATACAGCTTTTGCATCTTCTGCTTCTTGTTTTGAAGTACCATCAAATTTTAATAATTCTTCATATCTTTGACTCTTAATTTTTGTATTTTGGGCAGTTACTTTTGCACTTTCAAGTGAAGCTTTTGCTTGAAAATAAGTAGCTTGATATGTTGCTGAATCAATTTGATATAAGATTTCGCCTTGGTTTACAAAACTACCTTCATTGAAAAGTTGTTTAGTTATGATTCCACTAATTTGTGGCCTTACTTGAGAAACTAATTTTGCTTTAACTCTACCACTTAGTTCTTGTTGTAGAGCAACAGCTTGTTCTTGAATTGTAATAACACCAACTTCAATAGTTGGGGCTTGTGTAGTTGGGATTTTTTCTTCACAACCACTTAAAATTATCCATGAAGCAGTTATAAAAATAAAGAGTTTAGATTGTTGTATCACTATGCAACCTTGATAATAAATTTAGAGATTGTATAGTATCTATATTAATAAAATATTAATAAGTGAGAAGAAGAGTAGAATTTAAGAATATTAAATTCTACGTTCATTTGAGTCTTTAGGAGCTTGATTTCTATCTTCTTTTGAATAATCCCTTTGCACTTTTGCAACACGGATTCTATAATCTTCAAATATTCCAGCATTGCCTTTATCTTGTGCGATTCGGTGTTCAAACATATTTCTCCAAATCTCTATTGATTTTTCATCTTCCCAAAAAGATAGGCTTAGAAGTTTGTTTTCATTTACTAAACTTTGAAATCTTTCAATTGAGATAAAACCTTCACGGTTTTGTAAAAAATCCTTTAAAGTTGAGGCGATTTTTAAATATTCATCTTTTCCCTCTTTAGTTGGCCAAACTTCAAATATTACTGCGTACATAATTTTTCCTAATTTTTGGTCTTCAATCTTTTATAATATTTTTTAAAGTAAATCCCAAAAAATAAATATAAAAAGATGAAAGAAAAACTTTCATCTTTTACTTTAAAAGAGAGATTATTTTTCCATTACTTTTTCGCTACAAACAGAAATAGCTTGTTTTACAAGGTCACTACTAAGATTTGCAATAGATTGTACAGCTGAAGCTTGAGTACATAATTCTTTTGCTTTATTCATAGATGAAACTGTAGTATTATTTGATTTTACAGTAGTCGCAAGTTTACTTCCTAATGCATCTGGAGTTACTCCAAGTGATTCACCAGCAGTTTTTGTAAGTGATTTTGTATCTGTATTTCCATTTAATGCAGCTGTTCCTACATTTGTTCCAGCATTTTTTAAAGCTCCACCTACATCAAATGCTAAAAGAGTTGAGATAGATATTGCCGTTGCTAAAATGATTTTTTTCATAATTTTCCTTTTTATTTTTAAATAATTTCGGGATTATACTATTTATTTCTGTAATTTTGATTTGGCCCAAGAGATGATTTTTCTATCTTCTTGAATTATGTGATGAACAAGTGCAATATCTATTATTTTTGCTAACTCTTTTTCAAAAAGACTCTCTTCCATGTTTGGTAATTGTTTTACAAAAGTATTTATTTTTTCGATTATATGGTGATGTAATAACTTATGAGCTTCAATTAATGGATATTTAATCTCTTGCATAAACTTCTCTTCATGTTTAAAGTGAGTTTTCATATAGGTATATAATTCAGTTAAAACTTCTTTTATTTTTATATTTCTTTGTGAAGATTCTACTTGTGTAAAAGCTTCTTGAGCTATATCAAAAAGTTTTTTATGTTCTCTATCAATCTCTACATTTCCAACACTATAAATCTCTTTCCAACCGAAATTTCTTTTTAAATCTTCAAGTGAAGTGTTCCATAATTGAATCTTTTTATCTTCTAAAACTATATGTCGTATAAAATACTCTTCAATAAAATTAAAAAGCAATTTTTCTATATCTTGTAGTTCCAATTTATTTAGTTCAGAAATCAAAGTGGTAAGCATAGTTAACATATTTTTATGAAGAATTTTATGATTTTCTATTTCTGGATAATCTATCTCTTCCATATATTTTTGTTCATTTGAAAAGTGAGTTCCAACATAATCAAAAAGTTTTGTGATAATCTCTTTTAGTTTTGTTTTTACTTCTTTATCGTCTTTTAGTTTTGAAACACTCATTGCTTCTCTGGCTATTGTGAAAAGTTTTTGATGTTCTTTGTCAATTTTGAAATCATTGATATTGTATTCGGATTTCCAAATAATAGTGTTAGAATTTATATAACTGTTCATGAAAACCTTTGAATTGTTTTAGATAGTTTTAATTATAGATTTAAATTATTAATACAAGCTTTATTTCAAAATAGTTTACTATAATATGAAAAAAAATAGGAAGCATTTTAATATGAGCAATATAGATATTATAGAAAAACCAATAACAACTGAACAAGAAAAATTAGTACAATCACAATTTAATACAAACGTGGCTTTTTTTATACATTTAAAAGCATATGATAATAAAGTAAGAGAAGAGTTAGAAAAAAGATTAACAGAAGTTTTTTTCTTTTCAAGGGGAATTGACTGGAAATTTGATAGTTTTGGAATAGAAAAAACAGGTTCAAGAGGAACTGAAGTTTTGGGTTATTTTATTTTTAGAGCTGTTGAAGTTGAAAAGTTACAGAAATTATTTATAGATGAATTTAAAGATTATGAAAACGCAATAAAAATTACTTGTTCCCTTGCAAAATATGAAAAAGTAGAAGAGAGTTTTTTCGAGTTAGAGATATAAAACAAATGTATAAAAGAGTTCTCTTTTATACATTTTTATAAGTTCTAATAACAAAATAAGCCATTAAAGAAATCAAACAAATACTTAAACCTATTGGGAAAAAAGTTCCATCGTGAAAACTCAAAGCAATTGATGAAATAATTGCACCTAATCCAAATTGAAAAACTCCCACAACACCTGACGCAACTCCAGCATTTTTTGGAAAATGCTCTAAAGTTAAAGCCATACTATTTCCAAAAATAAATGCCATCATACTCATATATGAAGCAATTAAAATAACTGTTAAAACAAGTGAGATATTTTCATAGTTTAAAGCAAATAATCCACCGGCAATAATTTGTACTAGAATAGCCATTTTTATAAGTTCAATAGGGCTATATTTTTTAAGTAAATTTACATTTACTTTTATCATTATCATTAAAATAATAAAATTGATTCCAAAGAAAAAAGGAAAATAATCCGTAGGTATTTTAAAATATTCTATATAAATAAATGATGTTTTTGCAATGATTATAAAAAATCCACCAAAACTAAAACCAAGAGTAAGCATAGCTTTTACAGCCATTTTGTGACTTAATACTGATTTATATGACTCAAAAACATTTTGTTTCGTATAAGTGTAACTCTCTTCCAAATCTTTGTATATAAAAAAAGCAACAACTAAAGAATAAATAGTTAAAAATATAAAAACTGCTTCCCATGAATAAAAATGAATAATAAAAGCTCCAATTACAGGAGCAACAAGTGGTGCAAAACTTCTTACCATTCCAATAAGTGAAAATACTTTTGCTGCTTCAGTTCCATGAAATCTATCTCGTACAGCAGCAGCTGCGTTTACAACTACAATTCCACCAAAAAATGCTTCAAAGAATCTAAAAATCCATAATTCATAAATTGTTGTACTAAAGATAATTACAAAACTAAAAAATGCAAAACCTAAAAGACCATAAACAGAACTCATTTTTCTTCCATATCTGTCAGAAATTGGTCCTCCAAATATTTGACCAACAGAAAAACCTATTAAAAATATAGATAAAGATAACTCAATTTTTTCAATACTTACACTAAAAGCAGTTGCAATATCAGGAATTGATGGTAAATATGTATCAACTCCCATTGGAGCAACTGAAGATAAAATAGATAAAAGAATTATTAGATATAGATGATTAATACTTTTTTTCATGACTCTTTTTCCGCACTTAAAGCAACTTTCTCAAGAAGAAAAATAAGTTGAGTTAGTTCATCTTCACTTAATTCTGAAGTTAAACTTTTTCTAAACACTTTGACACTAGAAGAAGTATTATTTAAAATATCTTCACCTTTTTGAGTTAGTTGAATTAAATTTGTTCTTTTATCTATTTGTGATTTTGTAATAAGACTTTTATTTTCTAAAGTATTTAAAGTTCTACTAATCGTTGTTTTATCTTTTCCTAAAATATTTGCAATTTTTGTTTGATTTACATCTATTTCATATTTGATAATCTCTAAAGTTGCCCGTTGTTCAGGAGCAATATCAAAAGATTGAAGTAATTGATTGTATTTGTTATTTAGTTTATTCGCTGTTTGGTTTATTTTAAAACCAATTGATTTTTCTAATTCATAAGACATATTAATCCTTTAATTGTATATGCAATAGTTGCATATACAACCTTTTGAAATAATAAAAATAGTGCAAGTAGAAGAAAATATCTTTAGTATTTTACTAATTTATCTTCTACTTGCTGTTGTTTGATTTTATCTAGTAATTTTCTTGTGAAGATTTAGATTAATTTTTGATGTATCAACATCAAATTCTAAGCTTATTTTCAATCATGTTTCTTTTTATGGTGACCTTTGTGTTTTCCATTATCATGGTGTTCATTATAGTCATCTCTATAACCATCTCTGTAAGTAGCTTCTTTTCTAACCGTATTTGTTTTTTCTTGACTTGAACCAGCTGCTGCACCTAATGCTCCACCAGCTCCACCACCAATAATAGCTCCTTCTTTCCCTCCAACAGCAGAACCAACAGCAGAACCAACTCCCGCTCCAATCATACTTCCAACTACTGCACTACCATCAATATTTTGAGCAAATGATAATGTTGCAGTTATTAATAATGCAAGAATTAAATTAATTTTTTTCATATCTAATCTCCTTTTTTGCGAATTATACTATAGTTATTATTCCAAATCTTTAAAATATAATTATATTATTATTTAAGCTTTAAAATTAATTCAGCATTTATTATTTGATAGATTTATTTCGTTGATTTTTAGAATTTTATCGAGTCTAATTTGAGTTCCATCTCCTAGGATTAAGAACTCTTCTTTATTTTTTGTTTTAAAGTCAACTATGATATCTTCGATACTTTTTTCATTTTCATTATCCATATAAATAATTAAAGATTTAGTTTTTTTCACTGCTAATGCTTCCAATTCATCATAAAATTGACAGCTTACAGTTTTGTAAATATCACCCATTTAAACACATCTACTTTTTATTATTTCTAATATATCTAAAGGATGTTTTACAACAAAAGTAGCACCATTTTCCATTAGCTCCTGTTCGTCTCTGAATCCCCATAAAACACCAATTCCAATCATCTTTGCATTTACTGCTGTTTGCATATCAACCATTGTATCACCTACAAAATAAGTCTCTTCACAAGTGCTATTAAAACTATTTGCTATTGTAATTGCTGCACTTGGATCTGGTTTTTTAGGAACATCAGATTTTTGCCCATGAATTTGAGGAATATTATATTTTGAAAATAGGCTATTTGCATACGCAAGGGTAAATTCATGTGGTTTATTTGATAAAATTCCAATATTACAATCTAATTTTGTAAGTTCATCTAATAACTCATAAATTCCCTCATAAGGTTTTGTTTTAGCATGAAGTTTTTGGTCATAAATCTCTTTAAATCTTTGAGTTACTTTTTCTTTTAATTCATCATTTATCTCTTTGTTTAAAGCATTTAATGAGTTTTCAACTAAAACAGAAATTCCTCCACCTACAAAATATTTATAATCATTCATTTTATGAATAGGAAGATTTAACTCTTCTAAAACTTGATTCATACAAACAGCTATGTCTTCAAGGGAATCTATTAAAGTTCCATCTAAATCAAATATAATTGTTTTTTTACCAGCTGCCACTTGCGCCTCCTCCACCAAAACTTCCTCCGCCACCAGAGAATCCACCAAAACCACCACTTGAAGATGAAGATGAACCAAAACCTCCAAATCCAGCAGAGTTTCTTGAACTATCTGAATAGCTAATTTTAGACAGTTTATCGAAATCTACATCTTTAGTAGTTTTATAATTAAATATAAAAATTATCACAAACATAATTAGTGCTGCAAATAAGTTATAAGTAGTAAATACTTGAGACATTATAAAAGTAAAAAAAGCAAAAAATGACGAAGCCATTGATGATTTTGTTATCTTATATAAAAATTGACTTCTAGTTTTTCTTGAAGCACTATTTGCAATCATTGATAAAAATATTAAAGCGAAAAATCCTAAAGGTATAAATGCATTTATAGCTCCATTAAAATCATTACTTTTAGCTTTTGCTTCATATTCACCTTTTATTGCTGCCATTATTTCATTTACAGCTTTTAAAATTCCTAGTTCATATTGGTTTGCTTTGAAGTTTGGTTTTATTGTGTAGTTTACAATTTCATGGGCGATTTTATCAGTTAATGCACCTTCTAATCCATAACCAACTTCAATTCTTACTTTTTTTTCATCCATTGAAACCACAAGTAAAACACCATTGTTTTTATCTTTTTGTCCAATTCCCCAAAAACGTCCAAGTTGATAAGAGTACTCTTCAATAGTGTAACCATTTAATGATTTTAAAATAACAACTACAATTTGATTTGATGTTTTCTTTTCATGCTCTTTTAATATGGCATCAATATCTTTTTTTACAGCAGGTGTTAGTAAATTTGTTTGATCAACAACTCTTCCCTCAAGTTTTGGAAAATATTGAGAAATATCGGCATTTAAAAAACTAAATATAAATAATAAAAGAATTAGAATTTTTTTCATTTTAACTCGATTATTTCATTTGATAATTCATTTTCATCATTTGTTTGACTTGGAAAATGTTTTATTAAAATTGCTTTAGAAGTTTTTATAGCTTTTAAATAACCATTTAAAAAGTTTTCATTTTTTACATCTTCTGTAAATTCATAAACCAATTGTTGCCAAAAGTCATCGGGAATTTCTTTTGATATTTCACTGTCTGTTATAATTTCAACATATCTTTCATTGAGACTTACAAAAAACATAATTGCTTGTTTTGATTTTGTTCTATTTAATCCTAAATTATTAAACTGTTCTTTTGCATATAAAGATGCTTTTTGATGTTTATAACTTTGTGGAAGAATCTTTAAAATTAAAGTATCAAATTTTTCAAAAATCAGAGTGGTTCCCATAAAAATTAGAAGTTGATATTGTAATAGTTCTAAAGTAGAAACTTCTTTTATAAAAAATAGAACAAATGAAGTTAAAAAAACTAAAAAAATAGAAATCATTAAAGAAGCATATCTATAATCTGAACTCTTTTTTGCAATAACAGCTACAAGTTCGGCAGAACTTAATTTCTCAAGATTTTCAATCTCTTTGGAAATTAGTTCTTTTTCTTTTTCATTTAAACTCATTAGAATTTTACCTTTGGAGCTTCTTGTTCAGCTTCACTTGCCGTAAATGTCTCTTTGATTTGAGCATCAGGATGGGCAATTGCAGCTACAAGTTTTCCAGGCATTGTTCTTAGTTCTAAATTGTAAAGTTTAACTGCTTCGATAAAATCACGTCTAGCCACTGTGATTCTATTTTCAGTTCCTTCAAGTTGTGACTGAAGTGCTTGAAAGTTTTCATTTGCTTTTAATTCAGGATATTTCTCAACAACAACCATTAGTTTTGATAAAGCACTAGAAAGTCCAGTTTGTGCAGCTGAAAATTGTTGCATAGCTTCTGGATTATTTAAAGTATCAGCATTTATATTCATAGCAGAAACTTTGCTTCTAGCTTCTGTTACTTCAACAAAAGTGCTTTTTTCATGACTTGCATAACCTTTTACCGTTTCAACTAGATTTGGAATTAAATCAGCTCTTCTTTTATACTGATTTTGAACTTGAGACCATTTCTCTTTTACATTTTCATCAAGTTTTGGAATATTATTGTAGTTTGAAACTATTATATAGAACATTGGTGCAATTATTGCAAGAAGTATAATAATAAAAATTTTTTTCATATTTTGCCTTTTTTGGAATTTATACATAGTATAAAAAATATCATTAATTTGATATAAAGTAGTGAGAAATTAAGGTTATTATATTAAGGTGTAATAAACTATAATCACTTTTGTGTAAAAACATACACAATATTTTATTTTTTTGATAATCGATAAAATATAAACGAATTTTCAATGGATGTTGAATATGATTATCAATAAATTTTTTTTAAATCAAATGGAGTATATACTATGAATGCATCAGAATTATTTGTAAAAGCATTAGAAAACGAAGGTGTTGAATATATATTTGGAATCCCAGGTGAAGAAAATCTTGATTTTCTTGACGCACTTAGAACTTCAAATATCAAATTAATTTTAACAAGACATGAGCAAGGTGCTGGATTTATGGCAGCAACTTATGGAAGATTAACAGGAAAAGTTGGAGTTTGTTTATCAACTCTTGGCCCTGGAGCTACAAACTTTGCAACTTGTGCGGCTTACGCGCAACTTGGTGGGATGCCTATGATGATGATCACAGGTCAAAAACCAATCAAAAAATCAAAACAAGGTAGATTTCAAATTATCGACATCGTTGGTATGATGAAACCTATGACTAAATATGCAAAACAAGTTGTTAATGGAAATAACATTCCATCAATGGTTAGAGAATCATTTAAAATTGCTACAACTGAAAGACCAGGTGCTGTTCATATTGAATTACCTGAAGATATTGCAGCTGAAGAAGTTGAATTTAATATTTACCCAGTAAAACCATTTAGATACCCAACAGCTTGTAAAGGTGCAGTTGCAGATGCAATCAAAATGATTCAAGAAGCAAAAAGACCATTATTATTAGTTGGAGCTGGTGCAAACAGAACTAGAATTGGAACAGCTTTAAGTGATTTTGTAAACAAAACTGGAATGCCATTTTTCTCTACTCAAATGGGTAAAGGTGTTATTGATGAAAATCACCCATTATGTTTATCAACTGCTGCATTATCTAAAGATGACTTTATTCACTGCGCAATTGAAAGAGCAGACTTAATTATCAATGTTGGACATGATGTTATTGAAAAACCACCATTTTTTATGGAAAATACACCAGATGCAACAAAAGTTATCCACGTAAACTTCTTCCCCTCAGAAGTTGATGATACATATTTCCCACAATTAGACGTTGTTGGTGATATTGCTGGAAGTGTTAAAGAGATGACAGATGCAATTACTCCTCAAGCTCATTGGGATTTTGAATATTATGCAAGATTAGCTGATGAAATTAGAACAAGATTATCTAAATATTTTGGTGATAATAGATTCCCTATTTTACCTCAAAGAGCAGTTAGATCAATCAGAAAAGCTTTAAATCCAGAAGATATTGTAACTTTAGATAACGGAGTTTATAAAATTTGGTTTGCAAGAAACTATAGATGTGCTCAACCAAATACATTATTACTTGATAATGCATTAGCAACTATGGGTGCTGGACTTCCATCTGGTATGGCTGCAAAAATGATTAATCCTGAGAAAAAAGTTGTTGCTGTTTGTGGTGATGGTGGATTCATGATGAACTCTCAAGAGATGGAAACAGCAGTTAGATTAGGTTTAGATTTAACTGTAATTATTTTAAATGACAATGCATACGGAATGATTAAATGGAAACAAACAGGTATGGGATTTGAAACATTTGGATTAGATTTAGATAATCCTGATTTCGTAAAATATGCAGAAGCTTATGGAGCATCTGGACATAGACCAACTTCAGTTGAAGAATTTGAAGCAACTTTAGAAAAATGTGTAAATGGTAAAGGTGTTCATTTAATTGACTTAGCAGTTGATTACTCTTTAAATCATTCAATTTTAAATGATTTATTAGCTAATAAACAATGTTTAATATAAAAATTTAAAAGGTAAAATATGAGTACAATAGAAGTAACATCACCATTTGACGGAACAGTAGTTGGTACAGTAAAATTTAATACATTTGAAGAAGTAGAGAGTGCTATTGATTTAGCACATGCTACTTTTTTAGATACAGCAAATTGGTTACCAAAATATAAAAGAGTTGAGATTTTAGAAAATGTAATGAAAATTATGTCTTCTCAAGTTGAAGAGCTTACTATTCTTTGCGCAAGTGAAGGTGGAAAGCCTTATATTGACTCAAAAGTTGAAATTTTAAGAGCTATTAATGGTATTAAAATCGCAATCGAACACCTAAGTGTTTATGAAGGTAAAGAGATTGCAATGGGACATACAAGTACAAGTGCAAATAGAATGGCTTATACATTCAAAGAACCAATTGGTGTAGTTGCTGCAATTTCAGCATTTAATCATCCATTTAACTTAGCAGTTCACCAAGTAATTCCTGCACTTGCAGTTGGTTGTCCTGTAATTATTAGACCTGCAACTCAAACTCCAATGAGTGCAATTAGACTTGTAGAAATTCTTGAAGAAGCAGGACTTCCTAAAGGTTGGGCACAAGCAGTTGTTTGTGACAGAAAAGGTGGAGAATTATTAGCAACTTCTACAAAAACTAACTTCTTAACATTCATCGGTTCAGGACCTGTTGGTTGGTACTTAAACTCAAAAGTAAGTCCAGGAACAAGAGTTGCTTTAGAGCATGGTGGAGTTGCACCTGTTATTGTTGAACCAGATGCAGATATCGCTGATATGATTCCATCACTTGCAAAAGGTGGTTTCTACCATGCTGGTCAAGTTTGTGTATCAGTTCAAAGAATTTATGTTCATGAATCAATTTGTGATGAAGTGGCAACTAAATTATCAGCAGCAGCTTCTAAATTAGTTGTAGGTAACCAATTAGACCCAAAAACAGAAGTTGGACCATTAATCAACAATGATGAAGTAAACAGAGTTGAAGAGTGGGTAAATGATGCAGTTGCTAAAGGTGCAACAATTTTAACAGGTGGAAAAAGAATAGGTGCTTCTTGTTTTGAACCAACTGTTATTTTAAATCCTAGTGAAGATGCAATCGTTTCACAAAAAGAAGTATTTGGACCAGTTGTTTGTATCTATTCATACAAAACTTTTGATGAAGCAATTGCAAGAGCAAACTCTTTAGAAGTTTCTTTCCAAGCAGCAGTATTCACTAAAAATCTTGATTCTGCTTTAAAAGCAGTAAAAAGATTAAATGCAACTGCTGTAATGGTAAATGATCACACTGCGTTTAGAGTTGATTGGATGCCATTTGGAGGAGCTAGAGTTTCTGGACTTGGAATGGGTGGAATTCCTCATTCAATGGAAGAAATGTCAAATGAAAAAATGATGGTTATCAAATCACCAGTTTTATAATTAATACAAAAAAATCATTTAAAAGCTAAGGTATAAAAGCCTTAGCTTTTTTTATTTAAAAAAATTAGGAATTATCATGACTTGGGAAAAAATAATAGAAAATGAAAAACAAAAAGATTACTTTAAAAGCTTGGAAAAACAAATCGATGAGAAATATGAAAATAGTGTAGTTTTTCCAAAAAAAGAGAATATTTTCAAAGCTTTTTCTCTTACAAAACTTGAAGATTTAAAAGTAGTTATCTTAGGACAAGACCCATATCATGGATTTGGTCAAGCTCAAGGATTATCATTTTCAACTCCAAAAGAGATAAAAAATCCACCTTCAATGGTAAATATCTTAAAAGAGATAAAAGATGATTTACAAAAAGATTCACTTTGTGGTGATGGAGATTTAACACCTTGGGCAAAAGATGGAGTTTTATTATTAAACACTATTCTAACAGTTGAAGAATCAAAACCAAAATCACATCACAATCTTGGCTGGGAAATCTTTACGGATAATATAATTAAATATATAAATGAGAATAAAGAAAATGTAATTTTTTTACTTTGGGGTGCACCTGCAATCTCAAAATCAAAATTAATAGATGAAAAAAAACATCATGTTTTAAATGCTCCACATCCAAGTCCACTTTCTTCTTATCGTGGTTTTTTTGGTTGTAAACATTTCTCAAAAACAAATGAGATATTAAAAACTTTAGGAAAAAAAGAGATAAACTGGTAATAGTTTAGGAAAATACATTTTTAATTCTATTCTTCATTTTTGAAAGGGATAATTTTACTGCTGAATAAATCATTATTTTTGCAGTTGTTTTCCATTGATTCTTTTCATAACATGGAGTTGGACATTTTCTACATCTTGGTTTTATTTCATGTGGACAGTGTTGAAGTTTTGAAATTGAGTAATTTATATTTTTTTTACATTCCTCACATAAATATAATTGTAAATCAAAATTTTTTGATTGATATTCAATAGTAATAATCTTTAATTGAAAGTTTTGATGTTTGTTTTTGCAATAACATTCAAAGAAATTTTTTAGAGTATTTATCTCTTCTTCAAATTTTTTATGTTTCATAATCTACTTTCTTTTAAAATTAGGGTAATTTTTGTCTTATTTAACTTTACTTTTAATATTTTTACATAAAATACAAAAATAGAGCTTGACAACAATCAATAAAAAGAGAAAATAATGCAAAATTCAGGATTAGAAGATTTCTATTTTTTTAGTTTCTTAAAAAAAGAAGAACTAATAAGATTAAAAGAAATTAGTGTAAAAAAACATTTTAATAAAGGAGAAATTCTTTTTTATAAAGGCGATGAAGCAAAATATTTACATTTATTAATAAAAGGAATTGCAAAACTTTATACCCACGACCACAAAGACAATGAAGTAATAATACATAATTTGATTGCACCATCATTAATAGCTGAAATTGTAAATTACGAAGAGATGAGATTTCCTGCTAATTGTACATTTGAAACAAAAGCTGAAGTTTTATTGATAGATTATGAAAAATTTAAAAAAGAGTTTTTATTAAAACCAGAAATTTCAATGTTTTTTATTAAATCCTTAACAAAAAAAATAAAAGCCTTAGAGAGTTTTATAAACTACAATATAAGTTCAAATAGTATAGAAAAAATAGTTAAATTTTTAATTGATAATGAATCAATATTAATAAATCTAAAACAAGTAAAAATAGCCCAAATTCTAAATATAACCCCTGAAACTTTCTCTCGAAAACTAGCAAAATTAAAAAAAGAGAAAGTTATACAAAATGAAAAAGGCTATATAAAAATTCTTGATCATGAGAAATTAAAGAGTTTTACTAATAATTAAAATAAATTCAAATCTCTCAAATATATAACTTTTAATGCCGAATAAAAATAATTAATAAAATTTTTATAAGAAATTAAGTACTATCCTCAGATGCTTAATAAAATAATAAATATAATTATATATATCCTGATATTGTCACTGATAATCTTAATTGAACAATTTATTTTAACTTATCCTTTTAATAAAAAAATAGAAGAGATAATAGAAAAGTCTTACAAAATACAATTTACAGAAATACAAGAAAATAATCCTATCGAGCTTCAGTTAGAAGCGAGAAAAAAATCAGAAGCTGAAGCCGAACAGAGAAAAAAATCAGAAGCTGAAGCCGAACAGAGAAAAAAATCAGAAGCTGAAGCCGAACAGAGAAAAAAATCAGAAGCTGAAGCCGAACAGAGAAAAAAATCAGAAGCTGAAGCCGAACAGAGAAAAAAATCAGAAGCTGAAGCCGAACAGAGAAAAAAATCAGAAGCTGAAGCCGAACAGAGAAAAAAATCAGAAGCTGAAGCCGAACAGAGAGCCTTTCTTTCAGGATTAAGAGATGGATATATTAATGATTTGAGAATAGAAATAGAAAGAAATAAAAGCTATCCACTTATTTCAAAGGCTAAAAAGGAAGAAGGGATAGTTGTTTTATTTTTTAGAGTTAATAATAAAGGAGAAATTAGTAATTTGAAGATTTTAAAATCTTCAGGATACGAAAAACTAGATGAAGCTGCTTTGAAAGCTGTTAAAGCAGTAGGTATATACAAAAGAATACCAGAAGAACTTGAAAATGAATATTTAGATATTCAAGTTCCAATAAAATTTAATTTAAACTAAGGACAAACATGAATGAAAATTATCTTAATTTAATGGATTATGTAGATAAAGCAGGAATGATAGGATATATATTATTAATCTTATTCACACTAGGAATATCAATAATGATTTGGAAATCTATTCATATTTTTTATTTTAAATCAACAAGGGAAAAATATTTACAAGCAGTTTTAGAAAAAGTTAAAGAGATAGTAGACCCAACGTTATGTATGAAAGTTTCAAAAAGTATTATTGATGAAAAAATGTCAGAATTAGAAAGTGGAATGAGTACAATTAGAATTGTTGCTTCTATTTCTCCATTATTAGGATTACTTGGAACAGTAATAGGTATTTTACAAGCTTTTGATGTAATTTCAAAAACTGGCTTAGGTGAACCAACTGCTTTTGCAGGTGGAATCTCTCTTGCATTAATTACTACAGTTATGGGATTGATTATAGCTATTCCACATTATGTTGGTTATAACTATTTAGTTAGAAGTATTAATCACTTTGAATCTGTTTTATTAAAAGAGATAGATTTTAAAATTTTGAAGAAATAAGAATTTATTATGAGAAAGCATAGAGAATTTTTAGCTCCAGATTTGACTCCACTTATAGATGTTGTATTTTTATTATTGATTTTTTTCTTGGTTTCTTCTGTTTTAAAAAGAGAAGATTTGGCTTTTTTATTAAATCTCCCAAAATCTCAATATTCAGTAGAAGTTATTAATCCTAAAAACATAAATATATCACTTAACTTAGATGAAATTTATATGGAAGATAAAAAGATTGATTTTGAAGATTTAGACAAAAACTTATATGAAATAGAAAATAAAAATACTTCTGTAAATGTAAGAATAGATGAAGAGGTAAAATATCAAAGAATAATAAAAGTTTTTGATATATTAAAAAAGAATAACTTTTCTAATATATCACTGGTTAGTCAAAAAGAAGAAAGATGAATATATAATTTATTTATCTTCTTAGTATCTTCTTTTTCAATAACATATTCATCTTCGCATCATAATTTCTTAAAATTGCTTCTTTAGAAGTTGTTTATTTTATTTGTAAATAAACTTAGATTTACTCAATATAACATAGTTATATGTACATCCCAGCTAATATTTTTCCGATTAAGTCAGAAAATTTATTAAAAAATAGATAAAAGTTAGAATTGTGACACCATATGTGACATATTTTCAATATAATTACGAACTTTAAAATAATATAAATAATTATTATAAAATATAGAATAATATTATTTAATTTATAGTAATAGTTAGTAAAAAAGAAGAGAAATGAAATATCTATTAGTCTTAGTTGCAATTTTCAGTTTTTCATATGCAGATATATCAATAAATGTTATAAACAAGAATATTAAAAATTTTGAAGAAAAGAAAGTTTTTGATGAGCAAAAGAAAAATGAGAAAATAGAAGCAAATAAAGTTTATGATATGAAACTTATTGAAGTTAGTGAAGATATAAAAAATGAAGAGAATTGTGTAAAAATAGAAAAAATTAATATTCTAAATATGACTATTTTTGATGAAGATGATTTTGAAGATTTGATTGAACCATATTTAAACAAATGTAATGGATTGAAGAATTTATCAAATTTAAAAGACAAAATATCAAATAAATATATAGACAAAGGTTATGTGACAAGTAGAGCATTTTTTAAATTACAAGATTTAAGTGATGGTATCATTGATATTGAAGTGATAGAAGGAAAAATAGAGAAAATTATAAATGAAAATGTCAATACATCAAATTTATATATAAGTTATGATGGAAAAATATTAAATCTTAGAGATTTGGAAGTTGTGGTTCAACAAGCAGAACGATTACATTCTCAGAATTTAGATTTACAGCTAATTCCAGGAACTAAAGTTGGATATACAATAGTTAAAATTGTTAATAACAGCAATCTAAAACCATATTTTGGAAATATAGGAATTAATAATTATGGAACTAAAAAAACTGGACAGTACCAAATCTACAATAATTTTAATTATGAAAATCTTTTTGGAATAAATGATATTTTAGAGTTAAATATTAATTCTACAAATAATATATTAAAGAATAACGATAACACACTTGGAAGTTCATTAAATTACTCTTTCCCTTATGAAAGGTTTTTATTTAATATTTTTTATAACTATTCAAATTATAAGCAAATAAATAGCGATGAATTTAATGATTTATTTCAATCAGATGGAAATAATGATTCTTTGGGCTTTGATATATCATATAAGCTTTATCACTCTTTAAATCATACTATAGAGTTATTATTAAATTATCAAAACAAAGAGACAGAGAATCTTTTAAATGATATTAGATTGGATTTACAAAGTTATTCTACTTCTTCTTTAGGCTTAGGAGTTAAACATAGTTATATTGGAGATAGTTTTGATTATTATAGTAAATTTTTAATAAATCAAGGTTTGAGTGGCCAAGTAGACGAATATGCA
>Ga0074195_1001869_pt1 | contig 26641 bp, 27 predicted proteins | sample EPASupsiteHSE623_FD_64525 | JGI IMG/M metagenome (GOLD analysis project Ga0074195, IMG submission 64525) | Bioremediated contaminated groundwater from EPA Superfund site, New Mexico - Sample HSE6-23 | ecosystem: Environmental > Aquatic > Deep subsurface > Groundwater > Contaminated ... | reverse complement strand
GGGAAAATATCGCCAAGAAAGAAAAGACGTCCTCTTGCATCCAGCGTTTCCTCGACGGTTTTTATTGCCCGGGTCACACCAAAACAAAATCCTGATCTTTTATCAATTTCTACCTTCATTTTCCCCAATGATCTCCCTTACCTTGTCTAACGTCCAGTCCAGTTGTTCCCGGCGCGTTAAATAGCTGTTATCAAGTACCAAAGCATCGTCAGCCTGTATCAGTGGACTGATTTCCCTTCCCGAATCGATCCGGTCACGTTCCTCCACATTTTCAAGAATTTCCTGATAATTTATCTGTAGTCCTTTGGTTTTCAGTTCATCATAACGACGCTGTGCCCTGACTTCAGAATTGGCTGTCATAAACAGTTTTAATTCGGCCTGCGGAAATACGACGGTTCCAATATCGCGTCCATCCATAACAATTCCCTTGCTGCACCCCATTTCCTGTTGCTGTTTGACCAGTGCATGACGGACTTCCGCGATGGTCGCTACAGGGCTGACGTAACTGGAAACGGCGATACGGCGAATTTCTTCTTCCACATTCTCATCATTCAGAAAAGTGTCGTTTTGCCGGGTAACAGGATTAAAGCGAAAATCAATTTTGATCTCATTGAGCCGGTCTATTAATCCTTGTTCGTCAACTTTGCCATTTTCGGCCAAATGATTTCGGATGGCGAAAAGTGTAACTGCACGGTACATCGCTCCGCTGTCGAGATAAATGTATCCAAGAACATTCGCCAATTCTTTTGCAAGAGTGCTTTTTCCGCACGAGGAATGACCGTCAACCGCGATGATGATTTTTCTCTTTTCTTCTTGTTTCATAAAGGCAAAGATAACACAAGACATAAGATAAAAGATAAAAAGATAAGAGATTGGGAAGTAGTTAGTCGTAAGTAATGAGTAAATAGGCTGTGAACTGTTAGACTCGAGTTTTCTGGCAGCTGATTGCCGGTTGCCAGTGACCGGCCGTTGATTATCGCTTCTGCCTTTCGGCCTCCGGTCCCCGGATTTTGCGATGCGCTATGCTCCATGCCCCATACCCCGACACAGTTCTTCCGTGATCGCGTAGACGATGGGGCAGACCTCGCAATTCTTTAGTGTGAGCGGCAGGATTTGATAAAAGCGGTTTCGGTCTGTATGCGGGTATTCGCGGCACGCTCGCGGCCGGTCCTGATATACACAGCAATAATTGTCGGCCATCAGAAACGGACACGGGGTCTGTTTAAAAACAAAATCCTGATCTTCGTCCAGACAGAGGTACCGGCTGATGAACTCAGTGGTTTTCATTTTCCGACTTTTGGCCAGTCGTTCCGCGTCTTTATCTTTAATGATCGGGCTGATTGACGAGCAGCAATTAGCACACGAGAGACAGTCGAATCTTCCGAATGCTTCTTCGTGCAACTGATGTACAACCTGATCGAGTTTGGCTGGCCTTTTCTTTTTTAATTTTTGGAATAAAGCAGAGAATTCCTGTTTGCGGTTAGCGGTCATTTCCCGTAGCTGGGATGGCTTGTAATAACGTACAGGTTTCATGTGATCTATTTAAACCAGGAGATGAAGTTTAAACTTCATCTCCTGATGTGGGTCAGGGAACAAAAATAATAACATAAACCGAATTAAAAACTGACGGGCACACGCAACAGAAAACTAATGTTTCGTCCCATGTTGTATATTCCGGTGCGGCCTGTTTTGAAGTTGGTAGCAGCATATTTCAATCGGCTTAGGTGATCCTGATAAGCCGTATTGGTCAGATTATTCACCGAAATATTGAGTGAAAATAAAGTTTTTCCCTTTGACGTGAAATCTGTTCCGGCTCCTATATTAAATAAGGTATAATCAGGAGTGCGTGTTTCGGTCCCGTAAGCTGAATAAAAGTCATTTTGCTCTCCATGATGATCCAGCTCAAATTTGATGTACGCATAGCTCATAAGCCGGTTCACGCGGTCAAAATCGGTCCGGATCACCGATAACCATCGAGGCGAAGGGATCATGGGCAAATAATGAGATGAATCAGGCTGATTTTTGAGAATTCCGCGTGTATAAGAGAATGTATTTTCGAAATGCAGCCAGTCGAGCGGATGCGGATGGATGTCCACATGAAATTCACCACCCGATAACTGAGCTTTTCCTGCTGAAAATTTGAACACAGGAAAGTCTTCATAAAGTGAGTCCCCGCCTGCGACCGAATTAAGACGGTGGCTGAAGATATAGTGATCGACTGTGTTGTGGAACAGGCTGAGTTCGGTCGATACATGTTCGGTATTCATTCCGATGCCCCAGTCAAATTGCAGACTGTTTTCCGGCTTCAGGTCAGGATTTCCTTTCTCGAACCTGAATGTTCCTTCATGTTCGCCGTTTGAACCCAACTCAGCAATATTCGGGGCACGAAATCCACGTGAAATGTTTATTCTGGTATGCACGGATTCGCTGATTTGGTAGGTAGTACCCAAGCTTCCTGAAATTCCGTTAAAGGTTTCATCGAATGACGAAAAGCGTTCCGTTGCCTCCGGGTCGGTCGAAGGCACAACCTCGCCGTCAGCATTCAGGAACAGTGCGTCTACTGATTCAGACCGCTGATCAAGGCGTAATCCCCCGCTGAAATTGAATCTTCCGGCTTCCTTATTTATTATTGCAAAAATTCCAAGATCAAAAAGGTGATAGGCCGGGACCAGAAATTCAGATCCCTTGTTTTTTGATTGTTGCCACATGCCATTGAACCCCGTTGTAAGCTTCCATTCGTTTATTTCCCGGAACGTGTATTTGATGTCGTAATTGAAAGTATTCAGCATGAAATACAAGCCATATTCATGAACCTGCTCATATTCCTTTCTCCGGTTTTGCTGAAAGCCAAAGGTCGTTTGTAACTTACTTTGCCCCAGGTAAATGTTGTTGTCCCAGATGGCTTTGGCGTGAGTGATCTTTTGGAAAGGTGCATCAGGCTGGTATGAATTGAAGTCCGATGAAGTTGCAAAGGCTTCATTTTCTTCACCGTCAGTACCGGTAATAACCTTCAGGAATTTTCCGGTCAGGTTGTCACGTTCTCCTTCCATAATACCGGGCTTGAGGTTGTATAAACTCAGATTCAGATGTGAAAATCCCCAGGAACGGTTTAATCCAAGCATCAGACTGGTTGCATTCTCACGAAAGCCTGAATTATAAACCGGACCATCATATTTGTTTTCAAAGGCATGAGCCAGTTTGCCACTGTACCGGGCGTCCCAGATCAGGCCTTTCCTGTTCCCCGCCAGATTGGCTGAATAACCGGTCAAACCGTTGTTTGTTTGGTAATTGCTGATGATATTTCCCTTGACCGATCCTTCAGGCAGAGTGGGAGAAGGGAGAAAATTAATCACTCCGGCCATGGCGTCGGATCCATAAGCCAGGCTGGCAGGCCCTTTTAGTATTTCAACATGATCTACGTCAAATCCGTCAATCTCAATTCCATGTTCGTCTCCCCATTGTTGCCCTTCCTGTCTGATCCCCTGATGGACTACAACCACACGGTTATATCCCAGTCCCCGGATAACCGGTTTGGAGATGCCTGTTCCGGTGGTAATTTGGGAGACCCCGGGTACGGTAGCAATAGCATCGATAATATTCGTTGATGAATTCTGCACCAGTTGATTTCTTGAAACGATTTCGATGGGCACCGGAGTTCGTTTTTGCTCTGTAACACCCGGCTGGCCTGTGACGACAACTTCACCAATTTCCGTGACCGATCTTTTTAGTGCAAAATCTTTTTCATTGATCGCAGATAAATCGATTATGCCGGTATATGACTTACAGCCAATACTGCTAACCTGAATGAGTAGCCTGGTTGCCGGCAATTCTCCAATAAAATAGCTTCCGTCAGGACCTGCGAGAGTGCCTTTCTTCAAATCAGGGAAGTAAATAATGGCGCCAGGCAGAACTTCTCCGGTTGTTTCACTGGTGATTTTTCCTTTGAGGTTCGCCTGTCGGGACTTATTGTCAGGTACGGCAATGGATTGATTAATAAACAGCAATAAAATGCACGTGAGCATGAATATCTTTTTGAGCATAATACATTTGATTTAGTACAGGGATAATCGTTGTGCATTGCAATCAATCTTCTTCCCTGTACAGTTTAAATACAAGTCACTGGATATAAACTTTTGATATAAAATATCTTCCCGATCTGAAAACAGAAAATGGATCAGTGCTCAGGAAGCGGACAGAACGCTGACAGGAGGCGCCCGAAGAAGAAAGTAATGAAATAATGAAGCATAGCTCTGAGATGTGGATGGTGTCTGGATGACGGAATAATTTGTCAAACAGAAGGTTGCCCTTTGCTGCTGCGAAGTTACAAAACTGAGGAACTGAAAATCACAAATAGGGCAATCCTCTTCATGTGTACTTATAACCGGTGATCCGGTGCATGAAACCTTTTTCCCTGTTCCGTCATGCGTATGTAAATGAGCTGCCTTATCCAATGTAGGATAAATAAAGAGGAGCAGGTGAAAGAACACCAGCACGAAGAGATTAATCCGGTATTTTGTCTTGTTTACCACCACAAATTAAGAATACACATACAGCGGGAACAAATATATTCCTCAAAAGTTAAATCAGGGTTAGCCTTTTTTAAGAATTTATTATTTTATTTTTAAACGTTTGAAGAACAAAACCGGGGAGTTACCTTTTGTAGCGGCCAGAAACAAACCGGAAATAACGATCATGATCCCGATTGCCTTTTGTATATTGATCTCGTCGCCCAGTATGAGAAAAGAAAAAATGGCTACAAACACAGGAATGAGATTCACGAACATATTTGAGCGGTTGATGCCGAGATGCCGAATACTGTAGGTAAAAAATATAAATGCGAGAATAGATGCGAAAACAGCCAGTTTTAAAATAGCTGAAAAGGCGTCGGCATTAAAGGGAGTTTGCAAGGTAACCGACGATTCGAATATCAGCCAAAAAGGGAAGAACATAAAAACCCCGAATAAATTCTGATAGCTGATAATTGTATATCCGTTATAACGGGTGGTGAGTTTTTTCAGAACAACAGCATACCCAATAGTCGACAAAACAGCAATAAATTCAAGCATTAATCCCAAAGGGGAGGCTGAAAGACCATAAGCAGTGTCGAATACAACCAGTGAAACGCCAACTATTGAAACCAATAAACCGACAAAATTCGTTTTGGTGAGTTTTTCGTTATAAAAATACCAGGCTGCAAGTGTGGTAAACAATGGAATGGTAGAGATCACAACAGCTGCGACAGTCGACGAAATATACTTTAAACCAAAGCTTTCGCCCATGAAATACATAAAGGGCTCGAAAAATGAAAGTAGGAGCATCCACCCAAGATCGCTTTTTTTAAGCTTTTCCAGTTTCCTGATTGCCCGTGAAAATACGAAGATAATGACTGTTGCCAGTATCAAACGAAAAAGAACAACTGTCATGGGTTCATATGCTGTATAGGCAATTTTGAACCAGACAAAGGAAAAGCTCCAAAAAAACATGGCTAGAAGCGCTGCCCCGTAATATTGTAAAGTTTTGTTCATGTTTCTGCGAAAAATTAAATGGAACTCACCACAACTGCTTAAGAAATATTCAAGGATTTATTCCATTGCCGGATACAAAAATAGAGATAAAAGGATTGAAAAAAACAGTCCGTACCTTTCTATGGTTTAGCGCCCTTTATTATCATTCTATTTCAACCTGCAGCCTGTAATACGGTCCGTTTTCAACGCTTATCCATTTTTTATTGCTAAGGGCGTTTAAATACCGGTATCCCTTCTGGTATCCCAGCTTTAAATTCATCAGAATATCTCCCATCCTGCATTTGCCTCTTTCTTTCAGAAGCAAGATAATTGCCCGCTCTGTATGATCCTGGATCTTCTTAATTTTAATTTTTTCCTGCATTTGTCTGACTTTTAAAATTGTTTATATGGTGTCGCCGTCGGTGGAATTTCAATACCTTCTGACGCAAGTTTATACCTGACACAATTATTCCACCCCTTCTGTCCCCGGTTACAAAAAACATTTCTGATCAGGAACGGAGGAACCCGTTCAACGATCAACTTTTCCTGATATACCGGGCAGGTGATGGAGAAAGGACATAATTTGCCTAAATTTTGTTGTTCGATCATAGAATCTGGGTTCTTTAATTCTCATTCTTTAATTTTTTAACAGGTAAGTCGAATTATTGTTTTTAAATGCCGGCTATGTCGGACCGGTACCCTAAATAAAGCCAGACAGTTATCAATTTGATAGAATTTTTCTTCATCCTGATAAGGTTTTGCACTAACGATTTCTTTTAACTGAGTGTTTATTAAACATATGTGGCTAAAATAAAATAGCTGGCATAGCTGTTGCGTCCACATATTGAACAAACTAAGAGGAAGACTTGGCAATAGTCATCGTCAATTTTCTCAAGGTAAACCGGAGTAGATAATTGGCGGGATTTTATCTGCCAGAGGAGAAAAAAATGTTAAATCGTTTAAAAACTTGAAACTATGAAACTCAAATTTACAGTTCTGGTGACTATGATTGTTTTTTCGTTGGCAATGATTCAATGTTCGGATGACAATGAAGGCGCTGACGGAACCGGTCGTTTAAAGGTGAAAATGACAGACGCCCCTTCTGATGACGCAAACGTGAAGGGAACTTTTATTACTGTTTCGGAGGTGAAAATCGATGGTAAAGCTGTTGAAGGTTTTAGATCTCAAACTATCGAGATCTCTGCTTACCAGCAAGGAAATGCAAAACTGATCATCGACGAAGACGTTGAGGCAAAGGTGTACAGCAAACTGACACTTGTGTTGGATTATCAGAACGACGACGCGGGAAATTCTCCCGGGTGCTATGTGCTGACTGACGATGATGTCAAGCATCAACTGGAGGCATCTGCTACCGGAGAAGTTACTGTTGATAAATCTTTTCAGGTGACAGCCGGAAGTATGACCGAACTGGTCGTCGATTTCGACCTGAGAAAATCGGTGGTCAGAGACGGTGGATCATCTGGTGAATACAAATTCGTGACCAGTGCTGAAATGAAAGCTGCTGTCCGTTTGGCTAACGAAGGCAAATGCGGAGTGATTAAGGGTAAAATTAACAGCAGCATGTCTGCAAATGAATCAGCCGTTGTCTTTGCCTATCTGAAAGGGCAATATAATGAGAGTACGGAAACTCAGGCGCAGGGTACCAGCGGTGTTATGTTTGCCAGGGCGATGACAAGCGCGAAGGTGAATGCAGACGGCAGTTATCAGCTATCGTTCCTGGAAGAAGGAGATTACGAGGTACATGTTGCCTCATATAAAAAGGATAATGCAGGAAAAGTCACTTTCAGGAGCATGTTAAACGCTTCCAGTACCACCAGTGGTGTGCTGTTGAATAATATTGTAATCCGGGCCAAAAGCCAGATTAGTCTTAATATAGATATTTCAATTTTATAATAGAACAATCCTTTTTACCAGGAGCTGTTCCGTCTGGGGCAGCTCTTTTTGTATAAAAAAAGGACGCCGTAGCAGGCATCCTTTTTAAGGGTGGAAGATCGGGCTCGAACCGACGACTTTCGGAACCACAATCCGACGCTCTAACCGACTGAGCTACATCCACCGTGTTGAGAATTTCGGTGCAAAGATAGTATTTTATTTGAAAATGCTGCAGTCAATTTTCATCTGTTGCAGACTAAATTTTTTTAAGGTTCTAAAGTTTTTCTTTTTCAATCACTTCCCCACATGAACCGACCAATAAAAAGTATCGTATCAGTTCTTCATCCCTTACAATAAGCTCATATTGGACTTTCCCCTTCTCATGGATGGCAATGGCATTCATGAGCTCTCCATGTTCCCTGACTGTGTTCAGGATCGATTCGGGAACTGTATCCAGTTGCATGTTTATTTTCAGGTTCAGCAATTCTCCATTGATTTTGTAACCGGCAATATGTTCAAGTTCATCTTTATAAAACACTGCTTCATAATGATTACCTGTTTTGCTCCATTCAGTATTTAGCGGATTATCAAATTGTTTGACGAATGCCTCTTTCACTGCCTGAGGAATATTTGTTCCCTTGCTGCCGCTGAGTATTTTAAGAAGGAAATTTTTTACATCCATGCCCGTATTCTCTATTTATTATCATTTTATTGGCTATTTTTAATATGAAACCAATCATTTTTGATCATACTTCTGTGTGACCAAAGCCGGAGGTTCATTTCTTACTTCCTTAAAGACGCAGAATTAATGAGAGGTAACTACGTGAGGCAATTAATCTTTTTGAAAACACTGCTTATACAAATAAATTACCCTTGTTCTGGCTCGTTTCAGACGCATTTTAACAGCATCTTCGCTGATCCTCAAAGTAGAAGCGATATGCTTTCCGGAAAGATTATCCTGGTATTTCATTAATAATAATGCTTTTTCTTCCGGATGGATCATCTCCATAATTTTCATCAGATTCTCATAACTTAAGTCCTGCAGATCGGCTTCCGATTCATCAATAATATCCGGTATTTCATGTTCATTATTCCAATTGGGATAATGTAATTTCTTTTTTAGTCGTAGATAATCGATCGAATAGTTATAAGTAATGGCATACAGCCAGGACGAAAAAGAAGCATTTCCCTTAAACCCGGGAAGCTTCTCATAGGCTTTTGATAAAATATCGTTAGCAAAATCCTCAGCCTGATGCCGGTTTTTAATAAAACTATGGCATTTATCCACTACTTTCTGATAGTAGCGTTTGTACAGGACTTCAAAAAGAAGGACCTTATCCTCTTGCACGATTTTCCGTACTAGTTCCTCGTCGCTGGCATGTATAAATTCATGCTCGTTCATACTGGTCTTTGAAGCTTACTTGTTTAATAACTTTTTGTACATTGAGAAATTCAACAATGTCTTTCTATATGTCCAAAGTTTTGTCAGGGTAATTCTACGCTGCAAAAATCGATTTTTTTTTTTAACCTGCCGCGTTACTTCAATAAAATCCTTCGTCTAAATTGAGATTTCAACAATGATCTTAATAAAACGAATATAATCATTACGTTTGAAATTAAAACTGAAAATTAAATTTACTAGTTGACGATGAAAAAAAGTTTGATGTTTGTAGTGATGGCTCTGAGTGTTGCTGTCCTATTCAGTAGTTGCGGAAAAGTTCCGCAAGCGGAAATTGATGCTGCATTTGCTGCCTTGGATTCTGCAAAAATGGCTGGTGCCGATGTGTATTTGGCTGAAGACTTTGCAGCTCTTCAGGATTCGATGAAGGCTATCACTGAAAGTGTTGAAGCCCAGAAATCGAAATTCTTCGCAAGTTATGGCGATATTAAGGAAAAATTGGCCACAGTAAATCAACTGGCTGTTGCTGCTGTTGCAAAGACAGAAGCCCGTAAAGAGGAAGTAAAACAGGAAATTGCTGCTCTTCAATCGGAAGTTACTACTTTGCAGACTCAAAACAATGAGTTGGTAGCTAAGGCTCCTAAGGGAAAAGAAGGAAAAGCTGCCCTGGAAGCTATTAAGGCTGACATCGCCCTGATCGACACGACTATGGGTGAAGTTGGTACTCAGTCTGCTGCCGGCGATTTAATGGGTGCTTTGGATAAAGCAAAAGCTGCAAAAGAAAAAGCAGTTGCAATCAACACTGAATTGAATGACGTGATTGCAAAATATACAAAGGGCCAGAAGTAATTAAATCGAATATTTTAATAAGAGTGATTTCCCCGAAGATTTTCTTCGGGGATTTTTTGTAACCATGTGATCGGGTCAGGCTGCGACCCTACTGATATTTAATGATATGCGCAGAAGAAAACGTAAGCAGATAATTTTAACTGTATTGGGGGGAGTGATTGTTCTGCTTATTGCCGGGGGGCTTATAATCTTTCTGGCTCCGGAACCTCCGCAGGATGAATTAAGACTTGCACGGGAAGCATTGGCTGCCGCCAAAAAAGCGAGTGCAGATGTATATGCAACATCAGTTTATCAGGAAGCCCAGCAGCTTTACGATTCTGCGATGGTTTGCTGGTCTGTACAGAATGAACGTTTTTTTCCTTTGCGGGACTTCGAAAAGATGACTGGTTTTGTACAACAGGTTACTAAAAAAGCAAATGAAGCCGGGCAACAAGCCATTCAACAGTCATCCAATACAAGTAAGCTTGTCCAGCAAGGAGTCGCTGATCTGAATGACAAAGCAAGCCTTTACGAGCGCCGTTATAAACACATGCCTTTGCCGTCGGCGGTGATTAAAGATCATAATATCGGCAAAATGAAACTGTCGGAGACCCGAATTGCTCTTGAAGGTAATCGCTACAAGGAAGCTTATCAGCACTATCTTCCGGCGGCTGAACTGATAGGCCGCTCAAATAACAAAGCTGAAGAAATACTGACCAAATGGTTTGATCAGTATCCGCAATGGAGAAGACATGGTAACCAGGCCATCGCCATGTCAAAAGGAGGACGGAAAGTGATTCTTGTTGATAAATATGCCCATAAATGCATGGTTTACCAAAGTGGTAAACTGATCAGGCAGTTTGATGCCGAGTTGGGAATTAACTGGATGGGACATAAGCGAAGAAAAGGAGATAAGGCCACCCCGGAAGGAATTTACCGGATTACCCAGAAAAAAGATGGGGGCCGGACGAAATTCGGCAAAGCTTTACTGATTAATTATCCCAACGATGAGGACCGTAAACGATTTACACAAGATAAAAGGAATGGAATCATCTCATCGCATACGGACATCGGCGGATTGATCGAAATTCATGGTACAGGAGGGAAGGGAGTGGACTGGACTGATGGATGCGTAGCTCTTAAAAACAGTGATATGGACGTGCTTTACAGATTAGTTCCAATCGGAACTCCCGTTGTTATAGTCGGATCACTGAACCCTTTGAATTAGAATGAAGCTCTTATCTGTCAGCTGTTGGCGATCTAACAATTTAGTAATTTGACAATTTAACAACTAATAAGGTGAAAAAAGAGGAGTGGGGAAGCAGGCTATTTGCTGCGGGCTTGACTATAGCGGGCTTGCTTGCTTTCGTGTTTTGGGTTTTTGCGGGTGTGCCCTGGCTAAAAAATGCGGGTTTCCTGGTTACGGTGAATAATTACCATGTAGAGGAAGCAGCTGGTGCAGGTGTCCCTGCTGCTAAAGCGTTGAACGCAGATATTGGCAGCCTCAAAAAAAAGTTGGAACGTCTAACCCCAGGAGGCTCATATTTGGTAGTGAATACTTCTGACAATACTTTCTTTTTATATAAAGAAGGAAAGCAGGTCAGAAACGGTATTTGTTCAACAGGAAGCTATGTCAAACTGGAGTTGAACGATGAAAAACATTGGGTATTCCAGACTCCTAAAGGTGTTTTTTCCATTCGGGGAAAAATTGTGTCCCCAGTTTGGAGAAAACCTGACTGGGCATTTATCGAAGAAGGACTACCTGTACCTTCGGCAAACGATCCTTCCCGCTACGAACGTGGCGTATTGGGAGATTATGCCATGAGTCTGGGTGATGGATATCTGATTCACGGGACTTTATATAAACGTTTTTTGGGTCAGCCGGTGACACACGGGTGCATTCGTATGAATGATGAAGATCTGGAGGACACTTATAATACATTACCCATTGGTGCAAAAGTATTTATCTACTAATGCGTTTTGCATACATATGGTTTGGCATTACATATCGTTTCTGTTTAGAATAAATTTTAAAATATCAAAAATATATGCTTAAGTTACCTGCGCGGTTCAGGCCCTTCCTGTTGGTCGTTTATATCGTGTTAGCTGTTGTTGCCCTGCAGTATACTTTTTTTTCTGTCTCCGGGGTGCGTAAGCGAATGAAAATGATAAACAGCCAGATCGACGTTAAACTGTTAACCACTGCTGATGCAGAGAAGGATACAGCGTGGCTTCGTCTTTATAAAGAAAAGGACTGGCTGGAAACACGCCTGCAAATTGCACGTACTGATTCTATCAGCTTGTCTGTCGACCTGCTCGACAGTACGTTGCAGATCGAACTGAAGGGGGTTGTGCTGAAAAAGTCAAAGATGCTTGATTTTAAGGCTGACCGCTTCTTATATCAGCTTAATCCCGCAGCGTATCATCATTTACTGGGAAAACAGGCGAAGGCTGACACCGTTGTTTCGTCTATTCCAAAAGAACCTCTTATCATTAAAAAAGCGCCAAAAGACACTGCCGACGTTCAGGATGCGGCAACGATCGATACCGCCAAAATTGAAATTGTTCATTGGATAATAAATCTTGACAACCATGTCGTTTTGCAGATTGAAGGAGTCGATCCTGCTTCGAAATCGGATTGGTGGGCAGGACAAAAATTCTGGATGTCTCAAAATTTGAAGCAAACTGCTCAGAACCTTGAAAAGACAATACTGTTCAAGGCTCCCGAATATTTTCCTGAGATCCGCATTGTTATTCCTGAAGCTGACGCCAAAGCATTGTACCGGGCATTACCGGTTCGTCCGCTGGTATGCATCCGGCTGTGAATGAGAACCATGGAAAACCTGGCAGTGAGGCCAGTGCTTGACGATCAGACAGAAAAGATCTTGATCCGGTCCGGGGAATGCTTTATCTCTTTGTCGTGATCACCGGTCTGTCAACTTTAGCATGTATACTGGGACGGTCGTTTTTTCTTGACTCGCTGTGGTTTCTTGCGATACCGTCGATTTCATTTTCTGCTTTGCTGTTTTATGGCGGATTGATCGGATTCCGGCAAGATTTTACAATTGCCAGCTTTGAAAAGGATATCCATTGCAATGGCGCATTGAACGGAGAAGGAATGGATTGTCCTGATGAGGGAAACGGTATCAGAACGTCTCTATTGAGAGAAAAACTGTTATCCTTGCTGGAGGACCAGCGGCTGTATACTCAGCCGGATTTACGCATTACCGACCTGGCCCGGAGGCTGGGAAGCAACCGGGCATACGTATCACGTGTCATTAACCAGCAACTGAATACAAACTTTTCGGACCTGGTCAATTCTTACCGGCTGAAGCATGCCCAAAAGCTGTTGCTAAATTCAAAAAATCCTCTCAGTATGGAAGAAATAGCGGAGAGTTCAGGCTTCCCCAGTCGAAGTACTTTTTACAGGGTATTTCGGCAGCAATTGAATACCTCCCCCAAAATGTGGACAAAAAAGCAACTTTGATTTCTCTCTTTTCCAAAATTCCGGTAGCTTTGCAGCGCTTTTATTTTAATCTGTTTGCTATGGGAATGAAGGGTTTGCTCACCATTGGAATGCTGATTATATCAAATGCATTTATGACACTGGCCTGGTACGGACATCTGAAGTTTGGAGAATTGAAGGGATTGCATAAGCTTGGGCTGATATCGATTGTTCTGATCAGTTGGGGACTTGCACTTTTTGAATATTGTTTTCAGGTCCCGGCCAACCGGATTGGATACCGCGAAAACGGTGGGCCTTTTTCGCTGATCCAATTAAAAGTGATACAAGAGGTGATCACCCTTGTTGTTTTTATGATCTTCACCCTGTTGGCATTTCGGAATGAATCAATCCGATGGAACCATTTACTGGGCTTTGTCTTCCTGATTTTGGCCGTTTATTTTGTATTTAAAAAGTAAAAAGCCGGGGAGCTGACTTGCAGATTCCCCGGCAGCTTGCGATTTGAAGGAAGGTTTAATATTTGTATTTTAATGACGGTGCGATGAACCCGGAACATCCCCGATACCCGGATACACCTTCGCATGTCCTCTCCTGATCTTTGTTCAACGGACAGGCAAAAAAGTCAGCCAAAACAGCAGTTGCCTCCAACCACCATTTAGTCGCTGAAATCGAAGAATAACTGCACATAGTCCTGGACATGATGGAAAAACTCATACCGGCAGACCATCGACAGTACTTCGGCGATGGAGGCATAATTGCTGTTCCGGGTTGACTCGTGGATAAAGATACTTCCCAAAAAACTTGTTATTCTGTTCGTTTCCGCATCCGCCTTTCATCTGAACATTCATCCTTCAGTTCAGGAGGCGCAGATAAAAAACATACAGACCGGATATGCCTCCCGTTGAGCAGATTAGTCTACTTGTTACAAAAATAAAGAGTAAAGAATCGAAAATTTTTCCTAAATAGTATAAGAAAATTCCCATTCGATATAAATAGTGTTCCCTGAGGTTGATTCAAAAGCGTTATACGGATTCTCACCGGCACGGCTGCTGGTTTCGTCAGGCTTTTGAAAGAGGAACCGCTACCCGGTTAAACAAATCCGGGACATTGCCTTTTTCGGGCAGAATTATAAAAGATAGATCAGGATCAGTACCATGATCAAAATCAAGCCGACTGCAAAGGCAATTGTGTCCGCCTGATTTTGTGATTTTTCGGTTTTTCGCATAAGTTTTTGGTTTTTATTGAAACGTTTTTCATGCTAAAAGTAACTGTTTTTTAGCTCATTCGCTCTTTCCAGTCACATCATTTCTTATAGCTTTGCAACATATTTTTGCCCGGCTTTTCTGTTTTTTGGATCAGCTTTATATTTTGTTTTTAGTCATTAAAAGAGGTTTCTGAATTCACTACATTTGCTAACCCGTTTCATTTGGACGGAGACTAAATTGCTTGTATGGATATTCTACTGGATAATCCGGAAACGGATCGTGTATTTCAAGAGCTTCTGGCCAGGATTCGCCGTTTAAAGAACGGTGAAACGGCAGCTCAAATGAAAGCGATGGGAGTCAAATACCGCATGAATTGGGGCGCTTCAGTGATTTCGTTGCGCGAACTTGCCCGGCAATATGATAAAAGCCATTTGCTTTCATTAAAATTGTGGAATAAGCAATGGCGGGAGACGATGATCCTTGCCACTTTATTTGAGGAACCGGATTTGCTGGGTGAAGAGCAAATGGATTACTGGACCAAAAGCTTTGAAACGGCTGAAATCGCAGAACAGGCGGTGGCTAATCTTTTTGTATTTTCAAAGTTCGCGTTTGTCAAAGCATTAGAATATTGCTGCGGGAAAAAACACTGGGTGCGTTATACAGGCTTACTAATGATGGGAAGATTAGCGATGACCGATAAGAGTGCAATAGACGAGATGTTCGAGGGATTTTTTAAGGTCATCTATCCTTTGATGAAAGATCCTGCGTTGCATGCTGCCTTCTATCGCTCGATGGTTATTCTTGGAAACAGGAATGGAAATCTCCATAGTCAATGCATTGACTTTCTTGATACGGTTTTGAACATGGACGATGATCAACCAAAACAACTGGCCGCGATCCTTCTGGATGAATTTCGTGAAACTATTGGATAGCGGTCATTATTTTGTACGATATTGAGTAATAATAAATCGATAATTGCGAAAAAGATTATAGATTTGATGTATTGAGGAAAAACACCAAATCTTATTCGTCTGATGGCGTTATCCTTACAGTTGTTAAAACCTTACTCCAATCAATATTATTAAATATTCAGTTTATGAAACCAAAAACGATTGAAAGACTTGTCTCGCTTGATGTATTACGAGGTTTTGATATGTTTTGGATCATCGGCGGAGGGAGCCTGATCCTGGCGCTGGCTGCTGCCACGGAATGGGGCTGGTTGCAACCCATCGCCGAACAGATGCATCATGTTAAATGGGAAGGTTTCCATTTTGAGGATCTTATTTTTCCTTTGTTCATGTTTATTTCGGGTGTTGCCATTCCTTATGCCATTACCTCGAAGGTGGAAAAGGGCGTCAACCGAAAAGATCTCCTAAAGACGGTCATTAAGCGAGGACTGATCCTGGTCCTGTTCGGGGTACTTTATAATGGCTTGCTGCAGAACCAGGAGCTGATGCAAAATGGAATTTCTGATGTTCGTTTTGCGAGTGTGCTGGGGCAAATCGGGCTGGGGTATTTATTTGCCGCGACAATCGTGTTATACACCAAAACGCTGAAGTGGAGGATCATTTGGCTGGCATGCATTTTGGCAGGCATAGCCCTGTTGCAGCTTGCTGTTCCGGTTCCGGGTTATGGTGCGGGATTATTGGATCCTGAAGGCGGAATTAATGCCTGGATCGACAGGATGTTGTTACCCGGACGGTTGCATGGGAAAACATTCGATCCCGAAGGCCTGTTGTGTATCGTTTCAGCCATTTCAGTAACCCTAATGGGAGCAATAGGCGGACATATTCTCCGTGACGGTAAGCCGGCTTCAGGACGTAAGTCCGGTATTCTTTTAATTACCGGGGCGGCGTTGATCGCGGTGGCCCTGCTGCTTTCACCATTTTATCCGATCATCAAAGCTGCCTGGACGGTTCCGTTCAATATGCTGACTGCGGGGATCAGCTTCGTGTTGTTATCCCTGTTCTATTATACCATCGACGTGAAAAAATGGACAGGAGGGATTGCTTCCTGGAAAATAACCTTTTTCAAAGTGATCGGGATGAACTCGATTACGATCTACTTAGGGACCAGGATTATCAATTTTGGCGCAATCGCGGGGTTCTTCCTGGGATGGCTGGCTGGTCCCTGGGGAGAATGGATCATCATCCTTGGCGCGATTTCGGTTGAATGGCTTTTGCTGTATTACCTGTATAAGAATAAGATATTCCTGCGGGTCTGATTTCGTCCGGTGTTAGTGGTGCTTGCCTCCACGGATCATTTTAAACAGATGCAGTACCCCCGGGAAAATGGCGTCCATCGATTCGGATGCACCGCTAGTGGATCCGGGAAGGGCAAGCACAAGCATTTCTCCGATTAATCCTGCCACCGAACGGGAGAGCATCGAATACGGGGTGCGCAGTTGTCCGTAGGCCCTGATGGCCTCTTCAATGCCAGGGATCTGCCGTTCCAGTATCGGGATCAGCGCCTCCGGGGTCACATCGCGGGGTGATAAACCGGTGCCACCGGTGATGATGACCAGGTTCATCTGTTGCTTGCTGTAATCCAGTACCGTTTTGCGGATCAGTTCTGCGTCGTCAGGGATGATCAGGTAATGATTAACCGTTACACCGGCAGCATTCAGCTTTTCGATGATCACCTTGCCGGAGCGGTCTTCCTTTTTACCTGCGCTAATCGTATCTGAACAGACAATGACGGCCGCATGGAAATCTTCATGTGCCTCTTTCAGTTGGCTCTTGCCGCCTTTTTTTTCAATCAGTCCAATCTTTTCAATGGTAATAAGAGGGTCGATGGGTTTGAGCATGTCATAGACAATGACGGCCGCATGGAAATCTTCATGTGCCTCTTTCAGTTGGCTCTTGCCGCCTTTTTTTTCAATCAGTCCAATCTTTTCAATGGTAATAAGAGGGTCGATGGGTTTGAGCATGTCATAAATGGTCAGCGCCACCACCGATGCGGCATGCATGGCTTCCACTTCCACCCCGGTTTTATAGATGGTGTGGATTTCTGCCTCAATGGTAATCTCCAGACCATTTATCCCGAAACGGATATCCGTATATTCAACAGGCAGGGGATGGCAATCGGGGATCATATCGCTGGTACGCTTGGCGGCAAAAAGTCCTGCGGTTTTTATAAAATAGTGCGATCCAATAGGTTGTGGAATAAAGATTTAATGCTGCAGCGATTTTTGAGTCTGTGCTTAGAAAAAGCATGAGGTCATCGGATGTACCCAGATAAACATACCTTTCATTCATAAAGCTGCCTAAGAGGCTGGAATATTTCGTTGGAACAAAACAACCGGAAGTTGTATAGGCTGCACTTCATCGGAAAACTCATCGTTGATAGCATACAATCCTTCGGTTCGGGAGTACCGGATATCAATCAGAAACAGTTCGCGAATGGTATCCACATCTCGCTGAAAAGTACGGATGGAGATCGTTTAGCTGACGGGCTTTCTGCCTGTTTCCACCAGCTTTCCCGAGTTTCACCTCCCAAAGTGCCGGCTCAACATCTAACTTGGAACTAAACTGGGAGACCTCACCATTGACCGTCAAACGAATCATAATACAGATCTTGCCTTCCTTGTTTACCTGATTCTTTCTCAAATAGAAGAGAATCTTAAATGTACTTTTACTCATAATACCTTTTCTGTTTCCGTGCAACGCAGTAATGAATCTCCGTTGCAAAAGAATGGTTGATACTTGGTTTATGAGCAGACACTTAATAGACAACATTCGACATATCAGATACTTATATTAAAAATCGTTACTATTTCAAATCCCCTTTTTTTAGTAACGATTCAGTAACGGAACTCTGTCGTTTTTTGGCTTTTCCTTGACTTTCTTTCAGACGTCAGTGACAAACAATAAAAAATCCCGAAAACATTGATTTTCCGGGATTTGTCTTAAATTTTCAGCCTTGTGTCTTTGGCTTTTTGCGGAGAGTGAGGGATTCGAACCCCCGGTACCCCGAAGGGTACAACAGATTTCGAGTCTGCCCCGATCGACCACTCCGGCAACTCTCCGTTGGGATGCGCAAAAATCATAAAATTTTCTGACTTGCAAAAGCTGCCGGCCATTTTATTTTTAAATATTATGAAGATCAGGGTAACCCCATTATTTTTGGCATCATTTTTATGGTATCATAGACAAATTTAAAAACTGAGAAAAATGAATTTGACGCAATCATCAAATCCGGTATTTTCGAATTCTGTATTTGATAGGATTCAGACAGGTACACAGGCAGATAGGATGACCATTAACGGAACTGTGAATAAAACGGGCCTGATGTTACTGATCCTGACGTTCGCTGCCATTTTTACATGGCGTAAATTTTTCGGCTCATCCGATTATTCTACCCCGCAGGAGGCTTTTTCCGCAATTTCGGTATGGCTCCTCGTTGGCGGCATTGGTGGTTTTATTACTGCGCTGATCACGACCTTCAGTCCCAGGCGGGCGTCTGTTACAGCACCGGTTTATGCGGTATTCGAAGGACTATTCCTGGGAGGGATCTCTGCTTTTTTTGAGAGTATGTATCCCGGACTGGTCATGCGGGCTGTGGCTTTAACTTTCGGTGTTTTCTTTGTGATGCTGATGTTATACCGGTCCAGGACCATCCGTGCAACAGGTAAATTCAGGATAATCGTACTTGCGGCAACCGGTGGTATCGCCGTGGTTTACCTGGCCAGCTTCATTGCCGGTCTTTTTGGTGTAAACATGGCATTTCTGCACGACAGCAGTCCGTTAAGTATTGGGATCAGTTTGGTGATCGTTGCTGTTGCAGCGTTAAACCTGATCCTCGATTTTGATTTTATTGAAAGGGGAGCGGACGAAGGCGCACCCAAATACATGGAATGGTACGGTGCATTTGGCTTGATGGTTACACTGATCTGGCTATACCTGGAACTGCTTCGGTTGTTGTCAAAACTGGCTTCAAACAGAGATTAATCAGATACTAAAGCTGTATAGCTGAATTTGACAGGGACTTAGGGTCCCTGTTTTTATTTTATGACGATAAATGCTATTTTCGTCAGAATTTTCAAGCTAGTGCGCATGCAGGTAATAGAAGTAAATGACGAGATATCGGTGAATGCCTTCCATGAACTTCCGTATTTAATTTACAGGAATGATTCAAACTGGATCCCGCCATTGAGAAAAATGGTGGAATCCATATTCGATCCGGAAACAAACAACAGCCTGAGAAAAGGCGGTGTATGCCGCTGGCTTTTGCTGGACGGGAAAAAGGTTGTCGGGAGGATTGCAGCGTTTTTTGTGGAGACATATGCATACAGTTTTGAGCAGCCAACCGGAGGAATCGGTTTTTTTGAGTGCATCAATAACCAGCAGGCTGCCTTTATGCTTTTTGATACGGCTTGCAGTTGGTTGAAGCAAAATGGGATGGAGGCCGCCGATGGTCCGGTTAATATTGGCGAAAACTTTTTCAACTGGGGCTTGCTGGTCAACGGCTTTATGCCGCAAGGCTTCGGTATGCCTTATAATCCGGCCTATTACCATGCCCTGTTTTCATCTTATGGTTTTAAAACCTATTACGAACAGTATACCTACCACCTCAATATCACAAGTCCTGATCTGCCCGAACGGTTCTGGAAAATTGCAGCCTGGATGGCCAAAAAGCCCGGGTACCGTTTTGACCAGTTCCGTTTTGCTGAAAAGGAAAGGTTCATAGGCGACTTTATCCGGATCTATAAGCAGGCCTGGGTCAGGCACAGCAATTATAAAGTGATTGAACCGCGGGATATCGAAGCCATGCTGGAACAAACGAAAATAATGATCGAGGAGGAATTCATCTGGTTCGTTTACCACGATAATGAACCCGTCGCATTTCTCATGATGGTGCCCGACCTGAACCAGTTATTCCGGTATTGCAGGGACGGGAAGCTGAATTTCTTCCGGATCCTGAAGCTGATGTATCTGAAAAGAAAAAAGGTGATCAGCCGCTGCCGGGTTCTGGTTATGGGAGTGATTCCGCGTTTCCAAAAGTCAGGCATCGAATCTGCCATCTTCTGGCAGCTCAGGCAGGTTTTGCTTAGGAAAAGCTGGTATAATGAAATGGAGCTGGGATGGGTTGGCGATTTTAATCCCAAAATGATTTCTATTTTCAAAGCCGTTGGGGGAATACACGCCAAAACACATCTCACGCTCCGGTATTTATTTGACCAGTCAAAGGATTTTAAACGTTCGGCTATGATAGAAGACTAAAACAGGTAAATTTGTTGTAAATTCGACTATATTTTGATGCTTATGCAACTGAAAGCAGTAGAATCGCCCGATACTAAAAAGTTATTTCATCAGGTTCCGCGCCTGATTTATAAAAACGATCCGAATTGGGCTGCCCCATTTGACGCGATGATTGAGAATACATTCAGCGTTGGGAAAAACCCTTCGTTCAAGGGAGGCGAAGCCAGACGCTGGATCCTGCTCGATAATCAGGACCGTTTGCTGGGCCGGATTGCCGCCTTTGTAAACTATGAAAAGGCAAAAACCTACGAGCAGCCTACCGGCGGTTGTGGTTTCTTTGAGTGCTCCGACAATCAGGAGGCTGCCGGTATGTTGTTTGATGCCGCGCGCGACTGGTTAAAGGAGAGGGGCATGGAGGCGATGGACGGTCCGGTGAATTTTGGAGAAAACTACGTGAACTGGGGGCTCCTGGCTGACGGATTTCTTCCCCAGGGATACGGGATGCCCTATAATCCGCCCTACTATCTTAAATTATTCGAGAACTACGGGTTCCAGCTGTATTTTAAACAATACAGCTATCACCTCGACTACTCGGTTCCCTTTCCCGAACGATTCTGGAAGATAGCAGGTTGGGTGGCTCAGAAACCGGATTATTCATTCCGGCATTTTGAGTTCAGCGACGCTGAATGTTTCATCAGGGATTTTTGTTATATTTATGATGAGGCCTGGCGATTCCATGGACATTTTAAACCTTTGGACCCGCAAGACCTCCGCGATTTTCTGACGGATGCAAAGTCTGTGCTTGACCCGGAAATGATCTGGTTCGCTTATCATAAGGAAGAACCAATCGCACTCTTTGTGATGATGCCCGATATTAACCAGATCTTCCGCAAACTGAACGGTAAACTGAACATCTGGAACATGATGAAATTCTTTTACTATAAAAGAAAGAAGATCATTACCCGTACCCGGATCCTGATCATGGGCGTTGTTCCGAAGTACCAACGGTCGGGCATTGAATCGGCTATTTTCTGGCACCAGGATAAATTGATGAAAAGGAAGCCTCAGTACACGGAGGTCGAATTATCATGGGCGGGTGACTTTAACCCGAAAATTGTTTCAATTTATGAATCAGTGGGGGGAAAACACGTAAAAACCCATCATACCATGCGTTACCTTTTTGACAGGAATAAACCTTTCAAAAGGGCTCCGGTTATTCATTAATTTATTTTTAATGCATGAAAGAATAAAATAAATTTTTTTGGATTTTACTCAAGTATGTGTATATTTGCAGCCCGATTACAATACAAGCTGGAATTGAAAATATTATATCATGAAACGACCATGAGAAAATTTCTCGCAAAAGAGGGTGATTATCCTGGGAGTTCCATGTGATAAATAAAAAAACAAATTATAAACACATGAAAAAAGGAATACACCCAGATAGTTATCGTTTGGTCGCTTTCAAGGACATGTCGAACGGCGAAGTTTTTCTGACCAAGTCAACGATTCAAACCAGAGAGACTGAAGTGGTTGAGGGAAAGGAATATCCTGTGGTAAAACTGGAAATTTCCAGCAGCTCACATCCATTCTATACGGGTAAAATGAAACTTGTAGACACGGCAGGTCGTGTTGACAAATTCATGAACCGTTACCAGAAACACATGGATGCACGGAAGAAATAATCGATTTGTTGATGATAAAATTAAAAGCTTCGCACAGCGAAGCTTTTTTTTTGTCTTACTTTGTGGTTAAATCGTAAGGATATGAATATTATTTTGTTTGAAACCGATCAGCGTAACTGTTTATTACCTCTTTGTTACACGAGACCTGTAGCTTCATTGCGTACCGGTATTTTAACAATCCGGGAGAAATGGGAATTGAGAATCGAGGGACAGTATTCATACAGAACCGAAGACTACCTGAAGGAAAAATTTCCTTTTCATGCTGAAGAGGATAATTTGATGCTATCGGCACATATTTGTCCAACAGATGAATTGGCTGATCAAATCAAACAAATAAAAACCGGAGAAGGAGTAATTTGGAATGGCATCCCTGTTGCTGCCCGATTAAGCAGGCAGGGAGCGATGGAATACCCGGCTCAGGTCAATAAAATTGCCTGGTCTGATTTTAAGGGTGAACTTGGTTTAGTGAGATATCCCTGGCATTTGATAAGCATAAATGATAATCAGATTAGGATTGATTTTGAGCTTCTTACCAGAGGCAGAAAATCTGCACCCATCAGCTGTACCAATCAACTGACAGGAGCTGAGCATATATTTGCAGAAGAAGGAGCAAAAATTGAATTTGCAATGATTAATGCTTCGTCCGGGCCAGTGTATATTGGAAGGGATGCTGAAATCATGGAAGGTTCAATGATCCGTGGGCCTTTTTGCCTGTACGACCACGGGATTGTAAACATGGGCAGCAGGATTTACGGCGCAACTACTGTCGGGCCATATGCAAAGGTAGGAGGAGAAATTGTTCAGTCAATCATTCTGGGATATTCCAGCAAGGCTCATGACGGTTTTCTTGGGCATTCTGTCGTTGGTCAATGGTGTAATCTCGGGGCCGGTACAAATGTGTCAAACCTGAAGAACAACTATGATAAAGTGAAGGTATGGAGTTATCCCGATAATAAATTTATTCGTACCGGATTACAGTTTTGCGGTCTGATCATGGGAGACCATTCGAAAACGGGGATTAGTACCATGCTTAATACGGGAACTGTTGTTGGTGTGGGATGCAATATCTATGGCAGTGGCTTTCCAAGGCAATTTGTACCCTCTTTTTCTGAAGGCGGCGCGCATGGTTATGAAATCCATACCTTGAAAACGGTATTCAGCACAGCCGAAAAGGCCATGATCCGACGCAACCGGGTACTGACAGACGAAGACCAGCGAATTCTCACTGCAGTATTTGACCGTTCAGCTTCATACAGAAAGTTTTAATAAATTAAAATTGCTTGCTAACTGATTATTTTACTCCGATTTTTAGAATATTGAACGGGGATGCTGATTTTGGCACGGCGATTGCCTCTGAATGAACCGATTTTGATTTTGATGGATACCCGTCAAAATGTCAGACAGGTAGAGGATGTTTTATGGGCAAAAAAAAAGAACAAGAATATAAAAAGATGATATTTTCTGGTTTTCCCAGTGACGATACAGATTTAATTCCGATCATGGCAGATGGCGACGAGTCGGAGTTTGAGACTTTTAAAGCGCCCGAAGTACTGCCAATTTTGCCTTTACGGAATACCGTATTATTTCCTGGCGTTGTTATTCCAATCACGGTTGGCCGGCAGAAATCGCTGAAGCTTATTCAGGATGCTTCCCGGAGCGATAAATTTTTGGGTACAGTCACTCAGATTGACGGATCGGTTGATGATCCGGAGGAAAAAGATCTTTACAAGATCGGCACAGTGGCGCAGATCCTGAAAATTCTGGAAATGCCTGATGGTTCAACATCCGTGATCATCCAGGGTAAAAGGCGTTTTGAAGTAGCAGAATACCAGGAAGAATTTCCTTATTTCAAGGCGAGGGTGACTTTACTTGATGAGGTTACGACTGGTACCAACACGGTAGAATTTCAGGCTATAGTTGGCTCATTGAAGGATTTGTCGGTTAAAATAGCGCAATACGCTTCGAACGTTCCTCCTGAAGCTACATTTGCAGTTAAGAATATAGAGAATTCCACTTTCCTGATCAATTTTATCTGTTCCAACAGTGATCTAAAAGTGGAGGAAAAACAGAACCTGCTTGAAATGAGCGACATCAGGGAACGGGGTATTCAGGTGATGTCCTTTCTGGTACGTGAGGTGCAAATGCTTGATTTAAAGCGCGATATCCAGTCAAAAGTTAAGTTTGAACTGGATCAGCAGCAACGGGAATTCTTGCTCAATCAGCAAATCAAGACTATTCAGAATGAACTTGGCGGCAATCCGGTAGAACAGGAGATCAGCGATTTAAGGGAGGCAGCAAAAAATAAAAAATGGAGTGAGGAGGTTTCAGCTTATTTCGAAAAAGAAACGGCTAAATTGTCAAGGCTAAATCCGGCTGCCGGTGAGTATTCCGTGCAGTATTCCTATTGTCAGACGCTGCTCGATCTTCCATGGAATGAATATACCGAAGATAATTTTGATCTGAAACATGCCGAGAAAGTGCTCGATGATGAGCACTATGGACTGGAGAAAGTGAAGGAACGCATTCTTGAGCATCTGGCTGTACTGAAATTAAAAAAGGACATGAAGGCTCCTATTCTTTGTCTTTACGGACCTCCGGGAGTTGGAAAGACCTCTTTGGGAAAGTCAATTGCCAATGCATTGGCAAGAAAGTATGTGCGGATGAGTTTGGGTGGATTGCATGATGAGTCTGAAATCCGGGGTCACCGTAAAACCTATATTGGCGCTATGCCCGGACGGATTATTCAGAATATCAAAAAAGCCAGGTCCGGCAATCCGGTGTTTATTTTGGACGAAATAGACAAGGTTTCCAACGATTTTCACGGAGACCCCGCGTCTGCGTTGCTGGAAGTACTGGATCCTGAACAGAACTCAGAGTTTCATGACAATTACCTGGAAATAGAATATGATTTGTCAAAAGTCCTGTTTATTGCCACTGCCAACACGCTGAATACAATTGCTCCCCCGTTGCGGGACCGTCTTGAACTGATTGAGGTAAGCGGGTATATCGCTGAGGAGAAAATTGAAATAGCCAATCGCCACCTGATCCCAAAGCAGTTGGAAAATCATGGGCTGGAAGCGGATAAGATCATCTTTAGAAATGATATCACTCATCACATTATAGAACATTATACCCGGGAATCAGGCGTCCGTGAACTCGATAAAAACATTGCAAAAATAGTTCGCAGGATTGCAAAAAAGATTGCTTTTGACGAGCCTTACGGGAAAGAACTAAAGCAGACTGACATTCATGAATACCTGGGCGCGATTAAATATACGCGTGAAAGCTATCAGGGAAATGAATTTTTGGGTGTTGTAACCGGATTGGCCTGGACTGCTCATGGCGGAGAGATCTTGTTCATTGAATCGAGCCAGAGTAAAGGGAAGGGTAATCTTACACTGACTGGAAATCTTGGAGACGTGATGAAGGAATCTGCTATGCTGGCTCTGGAATATCTTAAATCGCACGCGGAGGATCTGGAGCTAAATGTGTCGGTTTTTGAAAATTGCAACTGGCATATTCATATTCCGGAAGGAGCGATTCCCAAAGATGGCCCTTCGGCCGGCATTACAATGGTTACTTCACTGGCTTCGGTGATGACCAGGCGGAAGATAAGAAAAAATATTGCCATGACAGGTGAGATTACGTTGAGGGGTAAGGTGTTGCCCGTGGGCGGGATTAAGGAAAAGATCCTGGCAGCCAGACGTGCAGGGATCAAAGAAGTTCTTCTGTCGGACGAAAACAGGAAAGATATCGAGGAAATTAAGCCAATTTACCTGAAAGGGCTGAAATTCCATTTCGTGAAAAAAATCGGTGATGTGCTCGATTATGCGCTGCTAAAATAGGAGATCGAAGAACAGGAAATGAGTATTGTTCCCGGGTTTGGAATGTTTTTTTTAATTTATCGGGAAAAAGTGTAGTTTTTCAAAGAAGGCAAGATTTGATCTTTTGATTTTTGTTTTAAGGGTCAGCTCTTTGTAATTTAAAATGCATGTCATGGTTTTCTTCTCGATCTTTGTCAGGTATAGAAGATTAACATACGCCGAACGACTGACTTTGAGAACCCGTTTGGAATTGACAGCCGATACGACCTTGAAGATATTCAGCATGATCAGTTCCTCGTCGCCTTGCCTGGTATGGATCCGGCAATAGTTAGAATCTGCCTTGTATAGCATAATATCGTCCGGATTGATAAAGATAATGCCGGTTCGGGTGGGAAGCTTGATTTTGGGAATGATTTTATTGCTTCTCATCAAAAAATCCATCCTGCGCTCAAGTTCCTTACGTTTGACCTTTGTCTGGTATCTGTTGATCACAGCGATGATCTCTTCAGGGCCAAAAGGCTTTAACAGGTAATCGAGTGGTTCAATATGGAGAGCATTGAGTGCATATTTACTATGCGCAGTGGTGAAAACCACTTCCGTTTTAAGATCATTTTCCCTGATTGTTTCGGCCACTTCAAGG